>OGYI01000040.1_pt1 | contig 140818 bp, 103 predicted proteins | sample 1576521 | NCBI WGS metagenome assembly OGYI01 (sample SAMEA3541484, study PRJEB24748) | human gut metagenome | biome: human gut; feature: human-associated habitat; material: faeces | place: China | collected 2012
ACGCGGCTTAAACTCCTCCCTTTGGTCGTCAGACAGCGCCGCTAAGGGCGGGCAGGGAAGAACAGGATCAAAACAGTAAGAAACTGCTCCTTTTTTTTGAGATGCAGCCGGAGCTATATAGGATACGCGGCCCCGCAGGAACCATGGGACGGTATGGCATGGCAAGGGGCGAGGGAAACAGCCGGGGCGGCGGGCGGGGAGGGGGACTCGAACCCCATACCCCCATGTTTAAAACCATCTAATATTGTGAACAATTCTTAATATGGAAGAAAAACCTTTATTTACCTGTCCACATTTGCTATAATCTATTAGGTAATGCCATTTTGGCCCATACTGAAATGGCCCCGAAATGGGACATTACAGGTTGTTTTTTATGGAACCATCTCCATGGAACTTCCAGTTTTAGTAAGGAGGCATAATTCATGAATTATGGCAAAAGAGGTGCCGCAAAGAAAAAAAAGGCACTGCGTTCCAAATCAAAAAAATGGAGCAAACGATTTGCTCTTACCTTTTTTAAAACCATTTTACTGGTCATCCTGGCTGCAGGCATCATTGGTATCTGCGGGGGCTTAGGCGTAGTCAAGGGTATTCTGGCCTCTGCACCGGATATTTCCAATATTGACGTATCCCCTACAGGCTTCTCCACCTTCGTATACGATACCGAAGGAAACCAGATTGCCAAGCTTGACGCAGAAGGATCCAACCGGGTTCCCGTAAGCATGGACAAGATCCCCGAGGATCTGGCCCACGCCTTTGTTGCTATCGAAGACGCACGGTTCTATGACCATAACGGAATCGATATCAAGGGTATTCTCCGGGCCGGCTTCATCGGGCTCACCTCCGGTCACTTTTCCGAAGGCGCCAGCACTATCACCCAGCAGCTTATCAAGAACAACGTTCTTACCAGCTGGACAAGTGAAAGTGAAAAGGCCTTTGCCGTTAAAGTAAAGCGTAAATTCCAGGAGCAGTATCTTGCCATCAAGCTCGAAAACGATATGGATAAGGATAAAATACTGGAAAATTACATGAATACCATCAATCTGGGACAGAACACCCTTGGTGTCCAGGCCGCATCCAAACGGTACTTCGGAAAAAATGTCTATGAACTGAACCTTTCCGAATGTGCCGTCATCGCCGCCATCACCCAGAATCCTTCCCGCTACAATCCCATTACCCATCCGGAAAAAAATGCGGAGCGCCGGGAAAAAGTACTTACCAACATGCTGGAACAGGGTTACATCAGCCAGTCCGAATTTGACGCGGCCCTGGCGGATGACGTATACTCCCGCATTCAGACAGTGAATGAAGAAACCGGGGAAAACGCCATCAACTCTTATTTTGTGGATGCCCTGACCGAAGCTGTCATGGACGATCTGGAAGCTGCCGGTTATTCGGAAGCCCAGGCCTTTTCCATGCTTTATACCGGCGGCCTGAAAATATACAGCACCCAGGATCCCACCATCCAGGCCATCTGTGATGAGGTCTGCTCCAATGAGGAAAATTATCCCCAGGGAACTACCTGGTACCTGAATTACCAGCTGACCATTCAGCGTTCCAACGGGGAAAATGATAATTTCAGCAAGGAAATGCTGGAGGATTACCTGAAGGAAAACGGAAGCGATAAGAAATATCCTCTCCTTTTTCCCTCCCAGGAGGATGCCTATGCTGCCGTTGAAGCCTATAAGGCATCTCTTCTTCAGGACGGAGACGAGGTGATTGCGGAGAGTATCTCCATGACGCCGCAGCCGCAGATTTCCATGACTATCGAAGATCAGTCCACCGGAAATGTGGTCGCCATCGTGGGCGGACGCGGGGCAAAAGAAGCAAACCGTACTCTGAACCGCGCAACCTCCACTACCCGGCAGCCCGGTTCCACCTTTAAAATTGTTTCCACCTATGCCCCCGCGTTAGACAGCGCCGGGCTTACTCTGGCGGATGTATTTGTGGATGCTCCCTTTAATTATGCCAACGGAAGGCCGGTTTCCAACTGGTACAGCTCCGGTTACCGGGGAACCTGTTCCCTGCGGGATGGTATCCGGGATTCCCTGAACATCATCGCCGTAAAGACCCTGACCTACATCACTCCTCAGAAGGGGTTTGATTACCTGCAGAATTTTGGCTTTACCACTTTGATAGAGCGGGAAGAGAAAAACGGCCAGACTTTTTCCGATATTACACAGTCCCTCGCCCTGGGCGGCATTACCTATGGTGTTACCAACCTGGAGCTGAACGCCTCTTATGCGACCATCGCGAACGGCGGGACTTATATCAAGCCCAAGCTTTATACCAAAATCGTGGATCATGACGGAAATATCCTCATCGATAATACGGAAGGAGAACGCCGCCAGGTTATCAAGGAAAGCACCGCTTTCCTCCTCACAGATGCCATGGTTGACGTAGTAACCTCCGGAACCGGAACCAGCGTGAATTTCGGCGGTATGTCAATCGCCGGCAAGACAGGTACTACATCGGATTACAACGATGTGTGGTTCTCAGGCTATACTCCTTATTATACCTGTACTACCTGGACAGGCTATGACAACAATGCCAAGCTTTCCGGTAAGAACGGGGAACGGAATCTGGCTAAAACCCTTTGGCGGGCTGCCATGAGCAAAATCCATGAAAACCTGGAAAACAAAGCCTTCAGCGTTCCTGCCGATATTGTAACCGCCACCGTTTGTTCCCAGTCCGGCAAGCTTCCTATTCCGGGCATGTGCGACGAGACTTTAAAAACCGAGTACTTTGCCAAGGGTACGGTTCCTTCGGATACCTGCGACGTACATTATCAGGGCAGTATCTGTGAATATTCCGGCCTGCCCGCGACAGAGCTTTGCCCGTTCCAGGTACCGGGTACCATAACCATGCCGCCTGCCCTGGATGCTTCTCTGAGCGGAAATGCAAACACAACGGAGGAAGGCACTGCGGTTCATTGTCCTCACGATGCCACTTTCATGTCCGATCCCAACGCGGCGGCAGTCATTGCCCAGCAGCGCATGGAACTGGATGCAAGAAATATGCTTGCCAATTATGATATTCAGATGGCCAACCTGCAGGCAGCTCTGCAGAACGCCCAGACCGTACTGGTAAGCGCCCAGCAGCAGCTGGCCGCAGCCGTGGATCCTGACAGTCAGGCAGCCGCACAGAATGCGGTCAACCAGGCTCAGCAGGAAATTGAAAACCTGAACGCCCAGATTGCTGCGCTTCAGAATGCCTATGTATTACAGCAACAGCAGCAGGCCGCCGAACAGGGCGGAGAAGGACAATAACAGTCCTAAGTGTTCCTGCAGCAGAACGAATGAAAAAGAGAAGGTTACCGGTAAGATTCCCGGTGCCTTCTCTTTTTTCATTTCCTTATTATAAAACAATCTCATATTTAGTAATGTCCAAAACAGTCTCACCCTTACAGGAAAAGGAAATCCCCTCCGCTTCAAGGGGCGTATAAATCAGGGAGGTCATAGCCTGTTTCCCATCATTCACGAACAGCTCCACCGTATATTTGTCCAAAAGCAGCCTGAGCTTCAGCTTTCCTTCTTTTGTATCCACATACATGGAACGGGTACACAGCAGATCCTTTTTCAGACCGCTGCAGGTCCGGTCTGTAGTGAGCGTCCCCTTCCCTTTCTCATAGGAGATGGTCGTCTCACAGCCTTCTCCCACAGCAAGATGGATGGTAAAGGAAGCGCTCCGGCTCACATCTGCCTCCACAATCATATCCAGGACTCTTCCCCGGATTCCATCCAGTTCCAGAGAGCCTTGCTGTTCCGACAGCCTTATGCCTTTACAGGATACTTCCTTCTGACGGTAGTTTTCCAGCTCCCTCACCGGGTTCTGAATCAGCCTTCCTTCCCGTATTTCCAGTTCTCTTGGGATGGTCATCATTCCCGACCACAGGAAATCCTCCGGTGTCATGTAGTTGTCCCAGCTTTGCAGCCAGCCCACCATCACTCTTCTTCCGTCTTCCGTTTCCACCGTCTGGGGCGCATAGAAATCCAGGCCGCAGTCCACACTTCGTGCCTCTCCTCTCAGGAAGCTCCTCTTTTCCCGGTCATAGGTTCCCACAAAATAAATGGAGTTATTTCCGTTATGGAATTCCAGTCCCTCCGCACGCATGAACTGAGGGGACACTATCAGCACCTGCTTCCCATCCAGCGGGAAAAAATCGGGACACTCCCACATTTTTCCGTACCGTTTTCCATTTGCATCCAGAATGGACTCAAACCTCCACTCTTCGGCATCCTGAGAAGAAAACAAAGCTATCTGCCCGCTTCCGTCAGCTCCCAGACTGCCGACTGCGGCATAAAAGGTATTTCCTTCTTTCCATATCCTGGGATCCCTGAAATCCTCCCCGGAACTTCCTTCCGGCAGCGTGTCAGCGGTGATCACCGGATTGGCAGGAAGCTTTTCATAATTTACCCCGTCTCCCACGGCGATACATTGTGTCTGGCGAAGGGTATGGCTCCCGTCCGCTTCCACTCTGTCCAGAACACCGGTATACATCAGAATATGTTTTCCCTCATGCTCCACTGCACTTCCCGAGAAACAGCCCTGGCCGTCATATTCGGTATCAGGAGCCAGGGCACAGGGCAGCTGCTCCCATTTGATAAAATCCCGGGTTTTCTGATGGCCCCAATGCATGGGGCCCCACACGGAGCTGTAAGGATGATACTGGTAGAACAGATGGTATTCTCCCTGATAAAGGGAAAAACCGTTGGGATCATTCATCCAGCCCACCTCCGGCGTCAAATGGAAAACACATTTCTGCCCGTCCGGAATCTGTTTCCCCACTTTCCCCTCATAGCTTCTCGCTCTGTCTAAATTACTGCTCATTCCACCGCTCCTTATATCGCTTTCTTCTTTTCCGTATCCGATTTCCCTTACCTGGGCCAGCGTTCCTTCCTCTCCATCAGCTCTCCGAACGGCTGGTGAGGCTCCGTCTGATACCAGTAGGCTACCGTCGCCACATCGTCCTGACGTTCAAACAGGCCTCCGTGATATACACCAATCTGCTGGACTGTCACCTTCAGATCTTCCTCAAAGATCACCGGATCCTGAATATGCCACCGATAGAAGCTGCGCTGGGGCATCTGATCGTCGTTGTGGTAATCATTATGCAGGAAGGTATCGTGATGGGAATAGTAAGGATAGCCCAAAAACGGCGTGCAGAAGGTATTTTCCACTGTGCGGCCGTTTTTCTGCGTTGCAAAGCTCCATGCCCCGCCGAAGTAATCCTCGGTTCCGGTCCCGCAGATGGTAGGATATTCCTCATCCCCGTCAATATAGAACTTCACTTCCCCTTCTCCGTACCAGTACCTCTCCAGGGTGGTTAACGCCATATAGGTTCCCACATACTGGCCGCGTCCCTTAACACCGTCCAGAATCACATAATCCTTTGCCTTCTCCGTAAGGCGCTGACGCCTCCAGACGGCATGAAAATATCCCGTCTCTGCCGGCAGCTCATCCAGCAGACAGTAATCCACCTGATAAAAAAATGCATTTACCGCCTCGTCACATTGGTTTTCGATGGAAATCTTCGCCTTTTTTCCGAAAGGCATGGAAAAATAGGAATTAAAGCCTCTGGTGGGATTCACTGCTATGGGTAGGGAATTCACCGGATAGGATACCCCGAAGCCACAGCAGAAAAAGTCTCCCAAAGGGCTTTCCACAGAAGGAGTCTCCTCCCCGTCCCAATACATCCGGAGCACCAGATCCCGCAGGATATAACGGTTCCTGTCGCTGGTACGATCCGTTACCGTAATCCATATATGCTGAATTACACCGGGGCCGTCCATCTCCGCAAGCGTCACCGTTTCTCCCGGTTCCAGGCAGGGAATACAGGGTGAGCCTTTCCGGGAAGGCCCCAGATCACTGGCCGCCATCCCTCCTTTTCCTTTTTCACCGGTCCGGTTCTCCCAGTTAATCGTCCTGCTTCTGCCTTTTCTGAGCAGCGGCAGGGAATCCAGACTTCCCATAAACATATCAATGTCCTCCTTTTTACCTTACCTGCTTTTAAGAAAGCAGGCAGAAAATACTGCCTGCGGTTATTCCCGCGGGCAACAAGCCAAACGGGCAATTTATGAATCGTTTCATATTGTTTTCATCGTAACATCGGGGACAGATTTTGTCAATCCTTATTCTGCAGACAGCCGCCTGAAAATTAAGGGAACCGTTGAAAAGGCATCCTGCCGGCTCTGCGCCAGGATGCCTTGTTTTTTTACTTTCTGCGGATAACCTTCTCCTCCGGGATTTCCTTCACGCAACCCCTTCCCGATCAGCGAAGCAGGGAATCCTTATGCCCTTTCCTCCGTTTGCATACGGAACCTCACATACATAAAATACCATTCCATGACAGGGATCTTATAATAAGGGCGGAAGGTCCTTACCTCCTGCGGATAGGGGCATACATGTCCCGGCAGGGTACGGAACAGCATCTCCTTTTCATCCACACAGGTGATCCATTCCTCCGGCTTTTCCATATCCCCGTCAAATAAGGTCATTTTATCCGCCGCCAGCACCACCGGGCCGAACATCAGCGCCGCAATGTCCTTATTTTTTTCATCAACCGGCTTGAATGCCAGGCTGAAAGGACAGGTTACGGTAATCACATCATCCTCCTGCCATACCCGCTCCAAAACAGCCCAGCTGTCCGGCAACGGCTCCAGGCCCGAATCCTCTCCGTTCACGAGAATGCGGTTTTCTCCCTTTGCCCAGTGGGGGATCCGGAAAGAAATGCGGAAAGGAAGCTCTCCCCTTGTCTGTATCCGGAATCTCCGTATCGGCGATACGTCCTCTTCGGAACAGTTCTCCAGCACTGCCTTTTCTCCCCTGATGGTAAACTCCGCCCTGGATTTCATATACTGGGATACGTAGATTCCCTCTTCGTCCGTATAATAAAGCATATTGGCATATTCCGCCACATCCTGGGGGAACGTCCCGGTACAGCACTGCCATTCAAAATTGGCCCCGTTGCCCTGAAGCCTTCTGTCCTGGACACTTTTTACCGCGCCGTCCACAAAATAATCCGCATAATACATTACATGTCCCTGAGAATCAATCGGCGGCTGACCGGCCACACCATTGATCAACATCTGCTCGGCCCAGGCGCCATATTTCGCTTTTCCGGTAATCCGAAGCAGGTAATTGCAGATTTTAAACACGGCCCATGCACAGCAGGAAACCTCGCAGCTGCCCCAATTATCGTTCCTGCCCACAAGGCCTCCTCCGAAATTGCGGTAGACAGGGCTTTTCCTGGTAGGATCCCAGGAATCCTTCAGCATCTCTCCCAAAAAGCCTTCTTCTTCGGCAAACAGGCACTCCGCAGGCCCATAGCCGCCGGTTGCATAGGTATGCCTTTCCGTAATTTCCGTATAACCATTCTCTATGGCATCCAGATAGTATTTCTTCCCCGTCACCTCATAGGCCATGGCCGCGCTGGAAAGGCTGTTTACCTGACTGTAGGCATGACGGGGCCCTATGGCTGAATCTTTATTGTTGAGCTTATCCCACAGATAGGTATAATCCCATTCCTGTGCAAAATCCAGGTATTTCTGCTCTCCGGTAAGCTGATAGGCACGATACAGATTTTCCGGAAGAGTGTACCATTCGATCATATTATTTTCACACAATTCCGGCCCCTGCAATCCGTCCCTTGGAATATCTCTTTTAAATCTTGCCGCCGCGCTGTCGGTGAGTCCGGAGCAATAGGCAAGGCCTTTCTCGTAGCCCAGATTTTCATACATATCCAGGAAACCGCCCAGCAGCTTTTCATATACATAGGTGTCATTGCAGTCGAACACTTTCTTATTGGCAGCGGCGCATTTTCCCCATCCCTCCGCCAGATATACCGCCTTTTCCTTCAGCCGGTAATCCCCTGTCACCGCATAAAGCTTGGCAAAAGCTCCCAGCTTCTGCCCGAAGGTGGATGCTCCGTTTCCGTACCAGCCCGTCAGCCCTTCTCCGGGAGCCTCCAGCCCGGCCAGTGTCCTGAAATAATATAAAAGAGAGTCATTGGGTATCGCAAGATAGGTTTCCGCTGTCTCCCTGCGCTGTCTCTCCCACAGGCTGTTTTTCAGTTCCACATTCCGATATCGGAAGTCTTTCAATCTGTCCATATCTTCTCCCGTCCGTGCGTTATCGCGCACTCTTATCAGCCCTTCACCGCTCCGATCATCACGCCCTTTTCAAAATACTTCTGTATAAAAGGATATACGCACAGAATCGGGAGGGTGGATACAATAATAACCGCATATTTTACCTGATCCGCAGCGCCCTGGGCATAGCCTCCCTGCACGCCTCCCACTCCGCTGGAAAACGCCTGATTCAGCAGGAGGATTTCCCTCAATATGATCTGGAGCGGCGCGTTTTTGGCATTGCTGTTAAAAAGCAGCGCATTGAAGAAATCATTCCAGTGAAATACCGCATAATAGAGAATCAATACGGAAATGACCGCCTTGGACAGCGGCAGAACCACCTTTACAAAATAATTGAAATGGGAACAGCCGTCCAGCACTGCTGCCTCATACAAATCCTCCGGTATGGAATTTTCAATGAATGTCCTCGCAATGATCAGGTTATAGGTATTGACCGCCACAAATATGATGAGTATTGTTTTGGTGGATATCAGCCCCAGCGAACTCACCGTCATATAGAGGGGAACAAGCCCGCCGCTGAAAAACATGGTAAAAACAAAATAAAACATCACCTTGTTTCTCGCCTTGAAATTCCTCCTGGATAAGGCGTAGGCTGCCGGCATGGTTACCGCCATATTCAAAATCGTTCCCGCCACCACATAAAGGATGGTGTTGGCATATCCCATCCAGATACGGGCGTCATCCATAATCTGCTGGTATCCGTAAAACCGGATATCCTTCGGCAGGAAGGTAACCTTTCCCAGGTTTACCATATTGGAATTGCTGATGGAAGCAATAATAATGAACCACAGCGGATAGGCAATGATAAGGAATACCAGAATACTCAGGATGAGGACGGCTGCGCCGAATATTTTATCCGGCCAGTTAAAGGATTTTTTCCCTTCTGTCACAGGATTTTTCTTTTTATGTGCCATATTTTCCCCCTCCTACATCAGTCCGGTGCCGGTTGTCCGTTTGGATATATAGTTGGTTACCAGCAGGAATACAAAGTTGATTACCGTGTTGAACAGACCCACAGCCGCGCCGAAGCTGAACTGGGAAGATTTGATGCCCACCGTGTACACATAGGTGGAAATAACCTGGCTCGCCCCCAGATTCAGGCTGTTCTGCATCAGAAAGACCTTATCGAACCCCACATTCAGGATATTGCCCATATTCATAATGAGCAGAATCATGACTGTGGGCAGGATAGCCGGAAAATCAATATGTATCATTGTCTGCCACCTGTTGGCGCCGTCAATCTTACATGCATCGTACAGCTGTGTATCCACAGAGGAAAGGGCCGCAATAAAGATAATACTGTTCCATCCCATGGTCTGCCAGACGCCGGACAGCACATACAGAGGGACAAAACAGGATTCCTTCCCTAATATGTTCGTATCCCTGGAAACGATATGCAGGCTTTTTAAAAAGTTGGCTATGACACCGCTGTCATTGGCAAACATAATATTCAGCATGGATACCAGGACCACCACAGATATGAAATAAGGAATGTAAACAGTGGTCTGTACCGTACGTTTCCATTTGGGACTGCGGATCTGATTGATAACCATGGCCAGAATAATGGGAACCGGAAAGCCAACGAGAATGCTGGTCGCAGAAATTACGAATGTGTTTTTCAGAGTCGTCCAGAACATGGGACTCTCAAAATACTGTCTGAAATATTTCATCCCCACGAATTTTCCGCCTGTAATGCCGGCTGTAAAGCTGTATTCACGGAATGCCAGCTGGATGCCGTACATGGGGACATAGCAGAAGATCAGGATATACAGCATGGCGGGGAACAGCATGATCCACAATTGCCAGTTATGCCGGATATATTTTCTGATCCCCCGATTTGCCCCGTCAGCGGCATTCTTATCAGGAACTGTCAGTCCCTTGGACTTCACGCTCATATGATCACCTTTCTTTCATACAGAATGTGGGATGTAAAAACACATCCCACAATTCTGTTAATCTGTCCTTTTTGAAGCTTATCCGTATTTATTTTCCCAGATAAGCATCAAAAGCCTTCTGTCTGATTTCCAGTATCTGAGGAAGTCCGGCATCATTGACATTTTTCACATATCCGTCCCAGTCGGCATCAATATCCGATTCTCCTGTCATCCATAAGGACCAGTAGTTATCGATAATATTGTTGATATTAGCCTGCGTGAGAGCCATTGTATTCTGATCCTCCTCCGAATATTTCATAAACATCTGAGGATAGGTATCTGATTCGCTTGCTTTGGCGATCACATCATTATATATTTTTCTTTCTTCCAGCGCATAGGTCATATCTTGAGCCATTTCGATTTCCGTATCTCTGCGGATATACATGGGCGCATTATCCGCCATGGTGCTGGTCCATTTCCAGGTACCGGGATCCGTGTCGGGATCCAGGGGATCCAGAACCTTGAAGCTGTTGTCGCCGGTCTGTTCCACGCAGCCGTCGGATATCCCGCCGAAAAGTCCCTGTACGGAAACGGCCGGATCATAGAAGCAGTCGATAAACCGAACGGCAGCTTCCACATTCTTACAGTTCGCGCTGACACAGACTCTGTTTCCTGACATATTCAGACCGGTATAGTCATCTCTCCAGCGTGTATCATAGGTTCCGGGTTCACAGTCTATATCGTACTCCAAAGCGGGTACGGGTACATACTGGCTGTAAAGGGTAGGCCCGAATTTATCTGTTTCCTCCCAGCCGAATACACATCCTACCAGGGCGTCTCCCTTTTCATTCCCGCGGGATAAGGATTGGAATGCGGAATAATCATTGGAAATTGCATTGGTATTGATCAGTCCGTTGGCATAAAGGTCCGCCACATATTTCATGAACAGCTTATACCGCTCGTCCACTGCATAGCACTTGATCTGACCATCTTCCGCAAAATAAGCATCCGTCCCCCAGTTGGTAAGCTGAATTCCGAGAGAACCCACAAGGTTGGTCAGGGAGTAGGCGCTGTTAAACCAGCCATTATTGGCTCCGGCATTGAAATCCATGGGTATTTCATCGCCCGGATCCCCGTTTCCGTTTGCATCCTGTTCCTTAAAGGCCATAAGCACGTCCTTCAGTTCAGAATAGGTCGTGGGCACTTCTTTTCCTACGTTATCAAGCCATTCTTTATTAATGAACATAACCGTATTGGTGGAAGGCCATTTCCCCTGGAATTTGGGAAGTCCGTAAATCTTTCCTTCCATTGTGGTTGCCAATGTTTTGGTATCAGGCTCTTCTTCAAACATCGCCGTGATATTAGGCGTGGTTTCCGCACTTATGTAAGGAGTCAGATCCATAAACAGTCCGGCATATTTGGTGTAATCGGAATCTATGGTTGCGTTAAACAATAAATCAGGGACATCCCCTGCCGCAAAACGGGTGGATTTTACGGTTTCCCAATCGGCCCGGATCTGCTCCCATTCAATTTCCACTCCCGCTTTTTCTTCGATTTCGGACACCCACTTCATATCCGTGATATCCTTAGTCAGAGCGTGGGATATAATCAGCGCTTTCAGCTTCACCACTTCGCCTGTGGATGCGGTATCCTCTCCGCCTCCTCCATCCCCCGCAGGAGCAGCGGTTTCCGAATTACCTGTACTGCCTGTCGTGTTGTTCGTACTTGAACTGCTTCCGCAGCCTGCCAGCAGTCCCGCAAGCATCGCTGCGGAAAGAACAAGTGCCAATACTTTCTTTTTCATTCTTTTTCCTCCATTCTTTATTTTGAAACTTCACGATTATCGTGTTATTTCCTCTTTTATAAAGCTCTATATTCTGTAAAACGTCTGGTTTTCTCTTGCGGATTTCCTTTTGTTTTTCCGTTTCCTGCGGTTCATACGGATTCGAAAGTGTAAAATAATGACCATGCTATTTTTTTCACACGGTACAAATATTCATCTTATTCACTATGTTTTTTAATTATCAGCTGTATTTTTTCACAATAATCACATATGTGTTGTAGCCTTTATGTATTTTTTATGGGTATATCTTATAATTACATTTACTTTTCGTAAATGTCATAAAGATACATTAAGTGTAAAAAGGTTATGGGTTCCTTTTTCCGCAAAGAAACCCACAACCTTTTTACACCAAACCCAACCTTTATACACCTTGTATATTTTACCAGCTTTTTATATACTATTTTTATGCATTATTTACTATTTTCCATTTTATTCCATCTATAAATTACCTGTTTTCTGCCTCTCCTGTAAACATCAGATTTAATTACGTCGACTATGAAACAGTATTACAGCATATACAAGCGGTGGGATTTCCTATATAACAGGATAAAGATACACCTGTGGTGTTAAATTTCAGCTTAACACATGATATTTTCCGGGTCGGAATTGTGAACATCAATACTTTCAGAAAGGAGGGTGCTGTTGAAGGCCTATGAATTTACAATCGATAAACCTCTTGAATATGTCTGCACCGGTAAATTTGAAGCGCTCTCTCCTAACTGGATTCATGAAACCGCCGATTTGACGGATTATGAGCTTTTTGTCATATCCAAAGGCCCTTTATACATCTCCTACCAGAACCAGGACTATACCGTTAATACAGGTGAAACTCTCCTTCTCCCTCCGGGACAGCCTCCCCTTGACCTGCGCCGCGGCTTCAAGCCTTCCGACTGCAGCTTTTACTGGATGCATTTTATCTCCGCCCATCCGCTCACCCCTGTAACTCCGGAAGACGGTTCCCCGGAAACACTCGGCTATCTGACGGAAAATAACATCCGGCTCCTTATTCCCCAATATTGCAGGACACTGAATACGGAAAAAATCATCGTTCTGATGAAGCAGCTTCAGGATGCCGTCCGTTCCAATTATGACCGCCTGACCATTAATTACATGACCACTCTGGTTATGTGTGAAATCCATAACCAGCACCTCAAGCAGCTCAATATGGGAGCGCCTACCAAAACCCAGCGGCAGATGTTCCAGGATATTCTGGATTACATAAAATGTCATATCCATGAAAATGTGCGGGTGTCGGATATCGCCCGCTGTTTCGGATACAACGAAAAGTACCTTTCCCATATGTTCAGTTCCATCGCAGGCTTATCCTTAAAGAGGTACATAATGAAAGCGAAAATTGATGAGGCTAATTTCATGCTCACCGATACGAACATGACAATCCTGGAAATCAGCAGCGCCCTGGGCTTCGCCGACAGCCATAATTTTATGAAATTCTATAAAAAACTCACCGGCCTGACTCCGAGTGAATACCGGAATGCCTTTTCAAAACGGATGCTTTTCCATCAATAAAATCTGACAGACATAATTTATCCTCAGCCTTTACAACAGAACATATATTCTGTATAATAAAAGGCAGGAGAGTGATATTTATGGATAAGAACAGGGAGTATTTTATTATTGAAAACCACAGTATCATTAAAAAAGTACGTATTATTAAATTTATCGGCGGGCTTTATACAATAAATATCGAAGGCACCTCAAAGTATTTGCGGGTACATCCAAGCAGAATTTATTCCACCTATACGGATGCCTCCGGGGCCGCCGGTTCAGGGAAAAACAAGTATGGAACAGAGCGGATGAAGAATGGGCAATTACTGTGAAAATTGTTATTTTTAAAGTTTAATTTTTGCTTAATTTCCATCATTTTTATCTTTTTCAGGATATAATGAAGATGAGGTGATGAGAAAATTATGATTGATGTTTTAGATTTTCTGTTAGGTGTTTTTGAGTTTGGATATGATTTATGGGAATATGTCAGACGCAGGAAAAAGACGTGATCGATGTACTGACATTTTATATTTGTGCCTATACTGCCTGGCCGGCCCCTGTTTTATAATTTCCGGAGCTGGAGACAAGCTGTGTCTCCGAATATATAAATTCAGAGACACGTTATTTCTTCACTGCATTTCTTTACTGCATAACTGCAGTTCCTATTCCGGCCGTACAAGTATCTCCGCCACCTGTAAATCGGTTCTCGTTGGATCTTCCTCCATAAGAGCGACGACCTTTCCCACATAAGAAGCATCTAATTCCAGATTTTCTGCAATCATTTGTACATTAAGGTTCTTTTGTCTCTTCTTACGTATTATGGCAACAATTTTGGACTCGCCTTCTGCTTTTCCATCCGCTAATCCACGTTCCATTCCATCCTTAAGCAACATTTCCCCAAGCTTCGTCATAGCAATCATCTCCTTTACCCTGTCCAATTCTTGTTCCTGCAAAAACTTATCTGCCAAAGCATATAGTACCGCCTGCATTTTTTCCAATTCTATTTCTGTTACGGAACTGGAGGCTTCCCGGAGGATATGCAGACTTTTAATAATACGGTCCACTATCTCCAGCTTTCCTGACATAAGAGGGGTTAAAAGCAGCGGCACCAAATCTGCTTTATCCAGTGTTTTTCCCTGTTTTTGTTTTTCTTCCAGCTGCTCAATTACCCGATCCGCATCCTTGTTTTTCAGACGGATCACCTTCACCTGATAACTATTAATCCCTTCCGTCAGTTTACTTAGAAGCTGCTTTACTCCGGATGTACAGATTACGTAAGTAATAACCGCAACGTTAAAGCTCCGGCTGGTAGCTGCTTCGTATTCCCGGAAGCGTCTTAAATCTTCCTTCGTAACAGAATCGCTTTCGAACTCCAAATGAATCCAGCTCCCGGACGCCGAAATATAATTGAAATCCTGATACATCTGCCTTGCCTGCAGTTTTACATTTTCAGTCGGCGCGATGTACTTTACCCTGCCGGGTATGCCAAGTATCGGCAGTAATTCATCCCCAAAGTACTGTGCTGCTGTTTTCAGCACCAGATCCTCATGGTTCAGTCCCGTCCTTTCCTTTTGTTCCCGGTTCTGCCCGGCGGGCCTTTTTTCTTTGCGTTTTTTCACATAGCCTCCTATTCCGTAAGCCATGTGTAAATTTCTATCTTCCACATAATTATAACTGATAATCCGACACCGGACAACCGTCTCTTACTCTTACCTTCTTTACTTTTTATGCTTCACTGGCGGGAAGCATCCCTATTAATAAAGCTTCTTTGAAATCATTGTCCGACATGGACAGAATAAATGAATGGATCTTTGAAGTGTTATTGTAATTTGGCTGCGGCAGATAGTTTTTACACATATTTCCGGCCGCCGGTGTTTATTTATCATATCATATAATTATTCTTCATGCCAATAAAAAAAATCGGTAAACGGATGAATACATATAAAGTTCTTAGCCTGTTGTTTTTGGGCGGTTCATATCCCACTGCACCGGTTACCTACATAGATAGAAATAACAAACAAAAATAATAAGCCTACCTTCATACTTAGCAGACAAAGTAGGCTTATCATACCCTAGAGGCTACCACTTTTGGGGCGGTTGCTCCTATTTGTATTATAGTATAATTTTATTGAATTTAAAGAATTTCATCCCCCGATTTTTAAATAAGGAGTATCTTAACCACAGCCATTTTGACAGTTTCCCAGTATGTATGGGTTCGACAATTCCTGTATTTCTGGCATACTTTTCATATCAGAAAATGGGAAGGAGGTGGCATACATGTCGGATTGCTAATCACCGTTAAGGCTGACTTAGCGGAGGCGAGCTGCCATTTCCAAGGTAAACAGCGCACCTTCCCACTCTTCTTCCGGAATAATCATCTTCATAAATTCCTGTATCTCTTTATTATAGACGCAGTTTGTTTTTTTCTGTTTCAGATACTCCGAAAAATGGCATTCAAGTTCCTGGCTGTTCATTATAAAAGAAGCTATATTTTCCAGCGCGGCAAATTCCCATTGTGTATTATCTTTCCAAATTACAGACTTTAATCCGGGCAGCGGATTATATTTGTCTCTCAACCGCTTCTGTTCACTTAAAAGTTCCAGCGTCATTGGCTCATCTTTAGGAATTCCCATACGTATAAACTGTTCTTCAGGGGCATCATTCTCCTTCATCATTGCTGCCATAGCATTAATCAGTTCCACTTCTTTTTTCGGATTCCAAACAGGTTCTTCCTCCTGGGGATCCTTCTGCAGATCATACAGGACATCCCCATACCTATAACATGCGGCAACTCCTCCCCATTCCTCACTGGCAGGTATAGCAAGTACAGGACAGCCCTTAGTGAAAGAAAAAGGGGCATGCAGAGTTGCATTCTGCAGCCTTTCCACCGGAAGTCTTGCCCTCATTACCGTAGGCATAAGAGTGTACTCTGTAAGTGGATCATCCTCTTTCCGATGTGGTGCTCTCATATAAAGAAATTTACCATCAGTGATATTAATCATGGATCCGAAGATACCGAACAAAACATAATCATGGATCTTTTTATCATATGCTATTGTATTTTTTAATGGTTTTCCCTGCATATCTTCTGGAATTGGTATATTGAAATATTCCAGTAGCGTAGGTGCCAGATCTATTGTCTGTACAAGAGACTTTCTGCGTTCTCCACTTTTTTTGCAACGAGGATCCCATATAAATAAAGGTGTGTTTGCCATTTCATTATATAAAGGCATAACCCCTTTTGCCCACCAAAGATGTTCTCCTAACATAAACCCGTGATCCGTATTCACAATAAGCATGGTATCCTTCCACATATCATACTTATCCATCATATCCAGTACCTTGCCCAGATATTTATCACACATGGAAAGCAGCGCACGGTATTTCACCCGGACCTTACGAACTGTATCCTCTGATTCTGTTACCGGCCCATATGGCGGCCAGTCCAGTTGTCCGGGTTCTTCTCCCAGGTTCTGATAGATTTCCTGAAACTCCTCAGGGGAATAAAATGGTTCATGGGGATCAAAGGTTTCAATTTGAAGGAACCAATTATCATATTCCCGATTCCTTTCAATAAATTCCAACCCCTGGGTAAAAGTTCTGGCCTGAGGAAAATCCTCTTCTTTTTGTATAAATTTCCGATTAATGCTGTCCTGGCGCCTCATGTTGGCGCCGATACCGCCTGTAGGCCTGGGTCCAAACGAACTTTTATGTTCTTCCTGTGGTTCCAGTGATCCCTTCCAGGGATCCCCCTCCTGCCCTCGGTTGCATTCCCATGAACTGTATCTGGTGTGATAGGTAGCCCCTCCATCTTCCCAATAATGCTGATGATCGGATACTATATGAGTATAGATCCCATTCTGCTTCATAATCTCAGGAGCGGAATCATCAAATGGCTCCAGTGGGCACCAGCCTCTATGAAGAAAATTCAGCCGTCCTGTATGTAATTCTCTCCTCGCAGGCATACAGGGAAGGCTTCCCACATAGGAATTATCAAAAGTTACTGTTCTTTCCCCCAGCCTCTCAAAATTAGGCATAAGGGATTCCCTGCATCCATAATTGGGCAGGAAATGTCGATTTAAGGAATCATACATTACCATAATTGCTTTCATATCAATAACCTTTCCCGCAGTAACAACGGGTCCTTTAATCTTTTCTTTTCAGTCTATAATGCAATAAATCAGTTTTTCATTCCGGAAGAAACGATTCCCTGTACGAAATATTTCTGGGCACATGCATATACAATGACCATGGGAATCACCGTAATAAGCGTCGCCGCCATTAAATAATTATAATGAGTCATCGAACTTCCTCTGAACATCTGCAGACCAAGCTGTACTGTCTTCATTTTTTCCGATTGAGTCATGATTAAGGGATAGAAAAAATCATTCCAGGTGGCTACAGATTTTAATATTGTGAGTGTTGCCAGGATTGTTTTTGAGAGCGGAAGGAATACATAAAAATAGGTTCTAATAGCTCCACAGCCGTCAATTCTCGCAGCATCATCCAGCGATTCCGGAAACGAAGAATAAAACTGTCTGCATAAAAAGATCCCAAAAGCTCCAGCAAGAAAAGGAACAATCAACGCTACATAAGTATCCAGAAGTCCTGTACCTCCCTGTCCCAGAATATTATTTCCTCCTGCCAGAGGTACCGATCGCATCATCACAAATTGGGGAATAATAATCGATTGTGGAGAAACCATCATTCCCAAAAGTATGATCATAAACAATATTTCTCTCCCCTTAAATTTCAGCCGGGCAAAAGCATATCCTGCCATAGAGTTGAAAAGAAGGCTTCCTGCCACAGTAATTACAGTAATAAGCAGACTGTTTCGGAAATAAAGCAGCCAATCTCCCATCAGAAAAGCCTGGCGAAAATTTTCAATATAGGTAAAGCTGGATGGCAGCCACCGAAAACTTGCCATAGATATTTCGGGATCGGACTTAAAAGCGGTCAATATGGTAAATATTACAGGTATCAACGTAATAAGTACCCATATAGACAATATAAAATAACTGATTATTTTCCCTGTCAGGCTTTTTTTCTTTTTCCCCATTTTAACTAAGGTCATTCTCATCGCCCCTTCCATAACGCATATTTACCAGTGTAATAGCAAATATAATCAGCATTAAAATAACTGCCTGTGCAGATGCATAACCCATCTTATAGTATTCGAAACCATTCCTGTATATCTGATGGGCAATTGTTGTTGTGGAATTCAGAGGCCCGCCATTAGTTACTATCAGTACCTGACCGAAAACCTGGAAGGAGTTGATACATGCCATGACAAATACAAAAAATGTGGTAGGCTTCAGCATAGGGAGTGTTATATAGCAGAACTTTTTCCAACCTGTTGCTCCGTCAATACTTGCAGCTTCATACAGGTAATCGGGAATACTCTGTAAACCAGAGAGAAAAAGTATCATGTTATATCCGGTAGAATTCCAGATACTCATAATTGCAATGGAAATCATGGCCATTTTATGACTGCTGATCCAAGGAACAGCTGCAAGGCCAAGATCTCTCAGCATCTTGTTTAGTATTCCTGCTGTTGTATCATAAAGATACAGCCAGGCCATGGAGACTGCCACCATAGAAAAAATATTAGGCATATAAAACAGCGTTCTGAAAAAACCTTTTCCTTTTAGTCCCTGATTTAGGAGCAATGCAAGCGCCAGTCCCAGAACCATAGCAGGAATAATGGCCAAAACACAATAATACAGCGTATTTCCAAAACTTTTCAGAAACAGACTATCGTGAAAAAGTGCCATATAATTACTGACGCCAACAAAATGAGCCTCACTCAGATTATAATCAGTAAAAGACATTATAATCGTCCATATTACCGGTATCAAAATAAAGACAATATAAATAAGATAACTGGGGGCAATCAGAAGATAAGCTGCATTCTGCTGCTCCAGCCTGCCTCTCTTTTTCTTCATTTTTCTTTCTCTCACACCTGCTCCTTCCCTTTGCTTTCTGCCGGCATTACCGGCAGAAAAAGCGAAATAAACCTTTTATTTATTCAATACGCTATCCCAGTTCGTTTTTCCCTCTTCCAGGGCGTCTTTCGGTGCAATACCGCTGAAACTGGATTCAATTGCAGTCCTTAAGAAAGCTGCACACTCACTAAAGTTAGGATGCATAGGCTTTCCATAAGAGAAAGAGTTGGCATACATCGCCACAATATTTTCATAATCCGGATTTATAGCTGTAAAAGCGCCATCCAATGATTTTCTTCCTGAATACTGCCCTGCCGTTTCTGCAAATACTTGCAGTGATTCTTCGGAAAACATATGTAAAAACATATCTGCAGCCACTTCAGGATTTTTAGTCGCTGCATTCACTGCAAGATAATCTCCAATCAACAGCGTATTCATATCGTCTTTAACAACACCAATATTACCGGGAAATGCATTATCTGCTGTCACATATTCAGAATTGGCTCCAATACACATGGCAGCAACTCCGGACGCTAATCCGGAAGATCCCTCATTTGCATCTTTTAAACTGGCATTGCCGGTTTTATAAATATCGTTCATAAAGGTAAGCGCATTTATACATTCCTCTGATGCAAAAGCCGCAGTATAATCATCTTCCCAGAACAGAGGATGTTCTGAAAACATGCCGAGATATGTAAATAATTCCTGCTCACTGTCAGGATCTACTTCCATACCGTAGACCTGAACATTTCCTTTATCATCTTTTACAGTCATTTTTTCAACAAGCGAAAGAAAATCTTGTGGTGAAGTAATATGTAAATCTTCTTCTGTAACACCATTCTGTTCAGCTATATCTTTTCTGTAAAAAAAGTTACGGTTAGAGGGCTTAAATAATGCGTAATAGGAATCATCCATCTTACAGATATCCAGGATATTTTCATAAAAATCTTCGTAGCCATCCCAATCCTCAGGAATATATTCGCTTAGATTCAGTAAATTGCCTGCACGCTGTACACTTCCTATCTGACCATACCCCAGCATGAAGATGTCAGGACCGCTGGCACCTGCCAATCCGGTATTCAACTTAGTAAAATAATCACTCCAGGGAATATAGGTTATCTCGTATCCCACGCCCTCATGGTTCTCACAATAACTATTCAATACAGTCTTATAAGCATCATCCATAGATTTTTCACCGCTTCCGGCAATCCAGATATTAATAACCGTATCCGCTTTGGCTGTCGAATTCTTTTGTACCGATTCCTGCTGTGAACTTTCCTTCGCATTTGTCTCATGCTCTGATGTAGATGACACATTTCCGGAACTGTTGTTTCCGCCGCATCCGGTAAAAGTCATCATTACTGCTAAACAAATTGCTGCTACCTTCATTCTTTTCATAGCCTTTTCTCCTTCTCTTTTGCATTTCCATTTTTGCGTAAGCGCTTTCGCAAATATTATATTTATACTCATCTACATTTAATTATATAGATGAGTAATTATACCTATAACAAAAAATATTTATTGCTATTTTATGTGACTTATAAAGACTTATTTTGTGGTAAAGCGCTTACTCATAATTTATATATACACCAATTGGTTATATGAGTCAACTGCAATTACTATATTTCTTTTTTTTTATATATTTTTACCAATTATCAATATTATTTTTTATCTATTATTTAAATAAAACTTTGCGAAAGCAATTACTCATTTTCATTGACAATCTTCTTTCTATCCATTAAATTAAATATAGATATACCTTGTACTCTGTCAAAAAAATATAATAAATGGAAGGTATTTTAATGAAACCTATCGATAAAGTAACAATTTATGACATCGCTGAAGCTACAAATTTGTCAATTGCAACTATTTCCCGCGTAATCAATAAAAAAGGGCGCTATTCAGCTGCAACTGAAGAAAGGGTTCTGAAAGCTATGGAGGAATTGGGATATTCTCCCAGCGCCAGCGCTCAGAGTCTTGCATCAAACCAGACTCACACTCTTGGTTTGATGCTCCCTTTCTGGAATAAACGTCAGCTTGGTGATGATTTTACCATGCAGTTTCTGAATGGAGCTACTGTTGCCGCCACAGAATTAAAATATGACATTCTTCTTGATAACCGTTCATTACTCTCAGAACTGTCCGTAGAGCAACTTATTAAACGAAAACGAGTGGATGGAATCATTTTTTCCTCCGTAGGATACAGCTACCAGAATCTATTGAACGATTTAATTAAAGCTCATTTCCCCACCGTTTATACCGGAATGAAACTGCCTTTCGATATTCAGGGAAATAACATCTATGGATTTCATGAAATTTATAAAAGGGATTTTCTTGAAGAGTGCTATAAGAAGGGATATCGTAAGATAGCCATGTTCACCAGTTTTTTTCAGGATCAGGAATTACATATGATTGAAAACACACGGCAGGTCATTGAAAATTTCAGAACTGAGAAGGGACTTCCTGAAGATAACTGTCGTTTAATTGTTTATGACTATTACAGCCCTACCCACTTTGAATATCTGCTTTCTGAACTTTTAACTGAGACTCCTCATGTACAGGCAATTTATATGGATCAAATGTTTACTTGTTCCCGTGCCTACAACATCATCAATAGCTTTGGAATGAAGATACCTGAGGATATAGCAGTGGTATCTACTGCTCAGTATGAAAGAGCCGGAGAAGAATTTTCTCCTGGACTCACCACCACCTATGTACATGCGTACGAAATGGGGATGGCCGCAGTCCGGCTTCTGGTCGATCGGATTCAGGGGACCTCATCCTCCGTGGAACAGCAAATCCCCTATTCCTTTCTTTACAGGGAAAGTTTTCGGCCATATGAACAATAAAGTATCGAATAATCCTACCTGAACCGATCAGGTATCCAGGTAGGATTATCAATTTACTTTTGAGCCTGAAACCAGCTATTTCTCTTTCAGATAAAAACAAAAGCCTCCAAAAGATAAAATCTCTTGAAAGCCTTTAAAATAAGCTGCTGACGGGAATCGGACCCGTGACCTCCGCACTACCAATGCGACGCTCTACCGACTGAGCCACAGCAGCATTTCCCGGCGACACTCGCTGTCACCGAAAGCTAGTATAGCATAGTAAAATCTGTTTTGTCAACAATAAAATTCATTTTTTTCACGAGTTGGAATCTGCTGTTTTCCTTCAAATTCATTTCCTACAGCAGCCCCCTATCTCACACCGCCGGTTATTCCACTACCTGATAAGCAATATAAGCATCGTCTTCAAACACGACTTCCATATGCCCTTCTATCCACTCCCACGGGAAATTCTGCGTATTCATTTCATAGGGCCATACCAGCTCTTCCCCCTCCGGGCCAGTCTGTATCTTATCCATCAGCACATAATCCGGATGCTCATAATCCATAACCAACTCCTTGCCTCTGCAGCGCAGAATATGGAAATACAGGTTCTGCCGTGCATATACGTCACCTGTCAGGACCGTATCCACTTCCTTTTCATCAAGCTGTTTAAGCGCGGCATAAATATGATTATCCCTGCTGTCATAGCCCGCATTATATTCAGGCAGCCTGCAGTATACAACGGTCAGAAGTATAGCCGCTGCGACTGCGAGCAGCGAGCCGTAAGCAGTGAATCCGGCCGGAAGGGAAAAGCTTCTTCTCTGTGCCAGTCTGTCTGCCGCAGGTTTAACAATGGCCCACAGCGCATATGGCATCAGCACAAACATCATGGACAGAACGCTTCCCATATATGTGAATACCCGCAGATAAGGAAACACACACTGTATGACGAGGAACACAGGAACCATTACCATAAGCACAAATACATACAGAGATAAAAAGAACATACTTTTTTCTTTTCTCCGGCAGCTGATAAGAATGAGCGCAAGCATCAGAAGCAATCCGAAAAGAATGAGAAAAGGCAGGATATGGCTTCCGTTTGGATATACCTGATTGAGCACACGTCCCAGGTACAGGGTAAATTCATTGTTGAAACGACTTCTGTCAATACTCTGGATATTCGGATCCGAAAGCATTGCCTCCATCCCTCTGGAAAAAGCCGCAAACGGTGCGGTTTTCAATACCTGGAAATGGCTCATGCCATAAAAAGCACCGGTCTCCTCCTTCACAAGGAAATTGGAACCAATGGCCAGCCAGATAATCGTATAAAGGCCAAAAGTCACAATCGCTGCCGCCGCAGAAGCGATTACAAGCCGGAAAAGTTTTTTATATTCCCCGGTAAACAGCAGATACAATCCTCCTGCCATACACACGGGCACCACCCAGTACAGATTGCTGGGAATGGTATATAAGCCTCCCGTCAGGCAGGCAGCAAAGCCTGCATAATACCAGAACCGTCTTTTTTCCTTCACCCCTGCCGATTTTTCCGGTATACAGATTTCGTACAGGCAGTTAACCGCCGCCAGAAGGAAAAAGCCGGAAAGAGCATATCCTCTTCCCTGGACGGCCTGCTGCACTACATTGTACATGGCGGCAAAAAGAGCGGTGCCCGCCGCTGCCATCCGGGGAGAAATTCCTTTTTTCAGAATCCGGTACAGGAGCAGCAGACTTCCCATGGATGCAAGGAAGGAAACTCCGCGCAGCCCGATATACGGATTCCCCAGCTTATTCAGAACAGCCGACAATGCCGAATAAAACACATGATTATTGGGCAGCGGCCAATGTATCATGGAATATATCATGCCTCTGTCAATAAAGTTTTCATAGGTATACAGTTCATCATACCAGGGCGGGACGGAAAACATACGCCATATATAATAAATTCCCATTCCCAGAAACAGGCACCAGAACAGGCCGTGATCCCGTATCAGCGCCGCTGCATCCTTCTTTTTTTCTATTGCTGTATTTTTCACAGTATTTATTCCCACTTCGTTATCCTTTTTCTTATTATACCCTTATTCGCAAAAAAACTGCCGAAACAACGGAAGCCGCTCTCTGCGGATCCCTCTTATATCCATTCAAAAATCCGGCGGCCGTCTTACTGCCTCAGACGGCGCCGGATCTTAATATCCTTAATGGCCGCGCCGGGCATTTCCTGCCGTACGGCGCAATTATATCATATCTTCTGTTATTAATCCAGTTCCCGCTTGCCGGTGTAAAGCTCATAATATCTGCCTTTCATGGCAAGGAGATCCTCATGGGTGCCTCTTTCAATGATTTCGCCCTGCTCCAGCACCATAATGGCGTCGGCATCGCGGACGGTGGAAAGGCGATGGGCAATCACAAGGGTAGTACGTTCCGTCATCAGACGGTCCATTCCTTTTTCGATATGTTTTTCAGTCCTGGTATCCACAGAGCTGGTAGCTTCGTCCAAAATCAGGACTGGGGCCTTGGAAATGGCAGCCCTGGCAATATTGAGCAGCTGTCTCTGGCCCTGGCTCAGGTTCGCACCGTCCCCCTCTATCATGGTGTCATAGCCTTTATCCAGGCGCATGATAAAAGAATGGGCGCTCGCCGTCCTGGCGGCCTGCTCCACCTCCTCATCGGTGGCATCCAGTCTTCCGTACCGGATATTTTCCCGGACTGTGCCGGTAAAGAGATGAGTGTCCTGAAGCACCATGGCGATATTACGGCGCAGGTCATCTCTGGCAATATCCCTGATATTTACATCGTCTATGGTGATCTTTCCTTCATTAATGTCATAAAAACGGTTTATCAGATTAGTTATTGTGGTTTTGCCGGCCCCTGTGGAGCCCACAAAAGCGATTTTCTGTCCCGGTTTTGCGTACAGGGAAATGTGCTTTAAAATGATTTTGTCGGAATTATAGCCAAAGGTTACATCCTCCAGGCGTACATTCCCCCTGCAGTCAGTCAGCCGCACCGCGTCCGGGCCATCCTCCGGCTCAGGCTCTTCATCCATAATGGCAAACACACGCTCCGCTCCTGCCAGTGCGGAAAAAATGGTATTCATCTGCATGGAAAGCTCGTTAATAGGGCGGCTGAACTGTCTGGAATAGTTCACGAATACGGTAAGCCCTCCGATATCAAAGCCTCTGAGCACACAGAGGATTCCGCCCACGCAGGCAGTGACAGAATAGCCAACCTGGCTCAGATTGCCGACCACGGGCCCCATAATTCCTCCGAAAAACTGGGCCATGATCTGCTTATCCCGCAGATCATAATTAAGGTAGGAAAACTCCTCTTCCGCAATTTCCTCATGACAGAATACCTTCACCACCTTCTGTCCGCTCACCGTCTCCTCAATATATCCGTTCAGCGTCCCCAGCGCCGCCTGCTGGGCCTTATAAAATCGGCGGCTCCGCATGGTGACAAACCGGGCGGCCTGCATCATAACAGGAACCATCAGAACGGTAATCAGGGTCAGCCAGATATTGGTATATACCATCAGGCAGAAGGTTCCTATGACATTGATCACGCTGGAAATAATCTGCACCACGGTATTATTGAGCATTTCACCCACCGCGTCCACATCGTTGGTAAAGCGGCTCATGATATCTCCGTGATTATTGGTATCATAAAACCGCACCGGCAGCCTCTGGATTTTGGCAAAAAGCTCGTTCCTTATTTTAAAAATAGCCTGCTGGGAAATACCGATCATAATGCGGGCCTGGAGATACTGGGCCACAATGCCGAACAGATAAATACAGGCCATGATCAGCAGGGAACGGAGCAGCTTCTGTGCGCTGCCATCCACGGAGGTCAGTCCGTTTATAATGGGGCGCAGCATATAGGAGCCGGCAAGCATGGATACCGTATTGATGATAACACAGGCAAAAACCAACACCAGCTTATATTTCTCTTCCTGTATGTAGGAAAGCAGCCTTTTCACTGTTTTTCCGGTGTTTTGGGGCTTTCCCCCGGGCATACGGCCTCTTCCGGGGCCTCCCGGCCCTTTTGCCGCCTTTGCCTGGTTCTGTTGGGCTGCATAGGAATATTTCCGGATCAGCGCTTCTTTTCTATCTTCCTTCATGACGCACCCACCTGCCTTTCCATCTGGGAATAATAGATTTCCTGGTAGGCGCTGCAGTCTGCAAGCAGATCCTGATGTCTTCCCAATCCCACAATTTTCCCTTCATCCATTACGACAATCTGATCCGCCTCCATAACGGAGGTGATCCTCTGCGCTATGATCAGTTTTGTAGTTTCCTTTAAGGTGCCGGTAAAGCTTTCCCGGATTTTGGCTTCCGTAGCGGTATCCACGGCGCTGGTGCTGTCGTCCAGAATGAGTATCCGTGGCTTTTTCAGGAGCGCCCTTGCGATACAGAGACGCTGTTTCTGTCCACCCGATACGTTGACTCCGCCCTGTCCCAGCTGGGTCTGCCAGCCATCCGGGAAGGTCTGCAGGAAAGCGGCGGCCTGGGCGGCCTCTGAGGCCTTGATGACCTCTTCCTCAGAAGCGTCCTCATCTCCCCACATCAGGTTTTCTTCGATTGTCCCTGAAAAAAGCACATTTTTCTGAAGCACCATGCCGACGCCGTTTCTCAGGTTTTTCAGGGAATAATCCCTCACGTCCACACCATCCACCAGCACGCTTCCCTCGTCCGCATCATAGAGCCGGGGTATCATGGAAACAAGCGTCGTTTTTCCGCAGCCGGTGGAACCGATGATTCCCACCGTCTGTCCGGACTCTATCGTCAGATTGATATCATCCAGCACTTTTTCCTGACTGTCCTTATAATACCGGAAGGAAACTCCCCGGAATTCAATCCTGCCCTTTTGTACCAGGGCGTCTTTCTTTCCTGCCCGGTCATCCGTCAAATCAATCTCCGTATCCAGAACCTCATTGATACGCTTTGCACTGGCGATGGCACGGGAGCTCTGCAGCAGCACCATGGCCAGCATCATCAGAGACATGAGCACCTGCACGATATAGGTCGTGAAGGCAGTCAGGTTTCCTACGGGCATGTCACCCACCAGCACCTGTTTTCCGCCCATCCAGACAACAAGCAGTGTTGTGGCATTCATAAAAAAAGCCATGAGGGGCATCTGGAAAATGACCACCTTAAAGGCACGCAGGCTGGAATCCTTCAGATCCTCATTGGATCGGGAAAAACGCTCTTCTTCGTATTCCCCGCGGACAAAGGATTTGATAACACGTACGTTCTGCAGCGTTTCCTGAATGTTGGAATTTACTTTATCCAGCTTTTTCTGCATCATGGTAAACCGCGGGAAGGCCGTACGCATGATTATAGTGATGACCACGATCATAACCGGCATGATGACCAGAAATATCCTTGCCAGGCCCGCATTCATGGAAAAGGCCATAATAATAGCCCCAATCAGCATTCCCGGCGCCCTCAGCATCATCCGGAGAGCCATCATAATCAGGTTCTGCACCTGGGTGATGTCATTGGTGAGCCGGGTCACCAGCGAACCGGTGGAAAAGGTATCTATATTGGTAAAAGAAAATTTCTGTACCTTTTTAAAGCAGTCGTTACGCAGATCCGCGCCGAAGCTTATGGATGCTTTGGAAGCAAACCACGCTCCGCCGATACCGCCTGCCATCATGACAAAAGCTATGATGATCATGGTAATCCCGGTTCCCACAATATAAGGGACATCCCGGTTGGCAGCCCCGATATTGATGATTTTTGCCATATAGGCCGGCAGGATCACCTCTCCCACCACCTCCGTTATCATAAGAATCGGCCCCAGTATAAATGCATACCAATAGGGCTTAATGTACTTCAAATACCGCTTCATTTTCGCTCCTCCGCGTCCAGCCGGCTGTTCTGCTCCGCCATATTTTTATAAGCCTTTTCCATAAAATGAAAGAACTGCTCCACCTCTTCATCGGTAAATCCTTCAAAGAAGCATCGGTCCGTTTCCTGAAAAATCAGAATACTTTTATGGATAACCTCTTTTCCTTTTGCCGTAATGCTCACCTGATTAATCCGGTTATCATTCTCGTCGGCAAGTCTCGTGATATATCCTCCTTTTTCCAGTTTCTTCAGGGAAACGGCAATCGCCGCTGCCGAAACATCGAATTTCTCAGCCAGATCCACCTGGGAGCAGCTGGGATTTCTGTCCAGCTCCATTAAAAGTCTGTGCTGGGTGGGGAAAACTCCTGTGTTGGAGACTTTTCTGTCCAGGTAGCGTCTCAGCATTGTATCTGTTTTGCGGAATCTCATAATCGAATCATGTGCCAGCTGTTTTCTGTCCATCTTCCTAATAACTGCGTTGCGGCAGTTCCTCCTTAATGATCTTTTTAAGTTTTGTGAGAGCCTCTGTGCCCTCCGGGTGCTGGTTCCAGGCCTGTGCCTGCTCCCCCCGTCTGCGTCCCTGAGCTTCCCGCCGCCGGCCCCGGCCATGCAGGGGTCCTTGCAGGGGACGCTTTCGCTCGGATAAGCACGCAGCGGTACTAAGGCTGCAAAGGACGCAGCCTAAGGACCGGCGAGCTTATGACGCCCCTTACAGGATTCCCTGCATGGCCGGGGCCGGCGGCGGGAAGCTCAGGGACGCAGACCGGGGGAGCAGGCAAAGGCCTGGAACCAGCACCCGGAGGGCACAGAGGCTTGCGCGAAGTTTGAGTAACTCAGTTAAGTAGTTAATGCTTAAATAAGTTAATTGTTATCTAGTTAACTATTTTAGTATTTTTTTTAGGGAAAGTCAAGTCGTTAGTGATTTTATGTGTCAGGATATACCAGTACTGGAATGGGTATAAGTTGTGGAAGCGGTCTTGTCACATAACTAGATATAGTATATAATAGATTCAATTCGGCAAAAATAATACTAGTTTTAGTAGTGTACATATCCGGGTATATTGCATTTGCCAGACAACAATCTACGGGCCCGGAAAAAGGAGACAGACATGGATATCATGAAACGAAATGGCCGTCAGGAGGATTATGACGGGCAGAAAATTATCAGGGCTATGAGGAAGGCTTTTGAGAGTACGGGAAGTAATCCGGCGCCTTCGGTTATGGCTGATCTGCTTGTATCTGTTGAGGAAAAGCTGGCGGACAAAAATATTACGAATGTGGAAGGGATTCAGGATCAGGTAGAGCAGACTTTGATGGAGCAGGGCTTTTTTACGGAAGCTAAGAATTATATTCTTTATCGTCAGAAGCGTTCTCTTTTGAGAGATGCCAGGGTGTCTCTGGGGCAGGCGGCTTCTGATCCTGAGCTGGAATCGGTGTTCCGGAAGATTCAGAAGGATTTTCCGGAGGAGGAGTATTCTCTTCTTCATCTTTCTGTTAAATATAATGCTTTCTGTAAACCGGAAATGAAGCCGGATGAGAAGCTGTCGGCCTTGATTAAGGCGGCGGTTGAGCTCACTACGCAGGAGGCTCCGGGGTGGGAGTTCATTGCGGCCAGGCTTTTAAATTATCAGGCGCACAAAAAGATCGCCCTGCGGATGGGGGAAGCGAGAATTACGGGGTTTTATGAAAAGCTCCGGTATCTTACGGATCTGGAGCTTTATGGGAGTTATATTCTGGAGCAGTACAGCCGGGAGGAAATCGAGGAGGCGGCATTGCTGTTGGATGATAGGAGGGATGAGCTGTTCACCTATGCGGGGCTTGATCTCCTCCTGAAACGGTATTGTATCCGTACCAAAAGCCATGTTCTCCTGGAAACGCCCCAGGAAATGTATCTGGGCATCGCCCTTCATCTGGCTATGAAGGAAAAGCAGAATCGTATGAACTGGGTGAAAAAATTCTATGACTGTTTAAGCCGCATGGAGGTCACGATGGCTACTCCCACTCTTTCTAATGCGCGCAAGCCCTATCATCAGCTCTCCAGCTGCTTTATCGATACGGTTCCCGACAGCCTTGACGGGATTTACCGCAGTGTGGATAATTTCGCCCAGGTGAGCAAATTCGGGGGCGGCATGGGGCTTTACTTCGGGAAGGTACGTGCCACGGGAAGCTCTATCCGCGGTTTCGAGGGTGCGGCAGGCGGCGTGATCCGGTGGATTAAGCTGGTGAATGATACCGCCGTTGCCGTGGATCAGCTGGGTATGCGGCAGGGTGCGGCTGCGGTTTATCTGGATGCCTGGCATCGGGATCTTCCGGAATTTCTTCAGCTGCGGACGAATAACGGGGATGACCGCATGAAGGCGCATGATATTTTTCCCGCGGTCTGCTATCCTGATCTGTTCTGGAAAATGGCAAAGGAGGATCTGAATCAGGACTGGCACCTGATGTGTCCTCATGAAATCCTTACCGTAAAGGGATATTCCCTGGAGGATTATTACGGGGAAGAATGGGAAAAGCGTTATCTGGAATGTCTTCGCGACTCCCGGATTTCCAAACGGACGGTCTCCCTGAAGGAAATTGTGCGGCTGATCCTAAAATCCGCAGTGGAAACCGGAACGCCCTTTACCTTCAACAGAGATGCAGTCAACAGGGCCAATCCCAACGGGCACAGAGGAATCATCTACTGTTCCAACCTGTGTACGGAAATCGCCCAGAATATGTCTCCCATTGAAACGGTGAGTTCTGAAATCCGTACGGAAAACGGGGATACCGTGGTGGTGAATACCACACGTCCCGGGGATTTTGTGGTCTGCAATCTGGCGAGTCTTTCCCTGGGAAATATTCCTGTGGAAGATGACGCTTATCTGTCCGATGTGGTGGCAACGGCTGTCCGCGCCCTGGACAATGTCATCGACCTGAATTTCTACGCCCTTCCCTATGCCAAACTGACCAACCGCCGTTACCGCAGCATCGGCCTGGGAGTAAGCGGTTATCATCATATGCTAGCCAAACACCAGATCCCCTGGGAAAGTGAAAAGCATTTTTCCTTTGTGGACGATGTGTTTGAACGGATTAACCGCGCCGCTATTTCCGCCAGTTCCGATATCGCCGCAGAAAAAGGCAGTTATGAATATTTTGAAGGCAGCGACTGGCAGACCGGCGCCTATTTTGAAAAACGCAGCTATACCTCTCCGGTTTGGAAGGAGCTTCGGGAAAAGGTGGCATCCCAGGGAATGCGCAACGCCTATCTTCTGGCCGTGGCTCCCACCAGCAGCACCAGTATCCTTTCCGGTACTACCGCAGGGCTTGACCCCATTATGAAACGCTTTTTCCTGGAAGAGAAAAAAGGCTTTATGCTTCCCCGGGTAGCTCCGGAGCTTTCCATGAAAACCTACTGGTATTATAAAAACGCCCATCTCATCGATCAGAGCATGAGCGTCCGCGCCTGCGGGGTGCGCCAGCGTCATATCGATCAGGCGCAGAGCATGAATCTGTACATCACTAATGATTATACGCTCCGTCAGGTGCTCTCCCTCTACATCCTCGCCTGGGAATGCGGTGTCAAAACCATCTATTATATAAGAAGCAAGTCCCTTGAGGTGGAGGAATGTGAAAGCTGCTCTTCCTGACGGCTTGTGAAAAGGATAAAGGACGTAAGAAAGGATACAAGAAAATGAATGAACTGAAAAAGAAACCTCTTTTTAACCCGGAAGGGGATACGGACGTGCGCCTGCGCCGTATGATAAACGGAAATACGACGAATCTGAATGATTTCAATAATATGCGTTATCCATGGGTGAGCGACTGGTATCGTCAGGCCATGAACAATTTCTGGATCCCGGAGGAAATCAATCTCTCTGCGGATGTCAAGGACTATCCACGGCTTTTGCCGGCAGAGCGCACCGCTTATGATAAAATCTTAAGCTTCCTGGTTTTCCTGGATTCCATCCAGACTGCCAACCTGCCTCACATAGGGGAATACATCACTGCGAATGAGGTGAATCTGTGCCTGTCCATCCAGACCTTCCAGGAATGTGTGCACAGCCAGAGCTACAGCTATATGCTGGACTCCATCTGCAGCCCTACTGAGCGCAATGCCATCCTTTACCAGTGGAAGGATGACGAGCATCTGCTGCGCAGGAATACGTTCATCGGAAATTGCTACAATGAATTCCAGGAGCACAAGGATCCCACCACCCTGTTGAAGGTTATGATGGCTAATTTTATCCTGGAAGGCATTTATTTTTACAGCGGCTTCATGTTCTTCTATAATTTGAGCCGCAATGGGAAAATGCCCGGCTCCGCACAGGAGATCCGCTACATCAACCGGGATGAGAACACACATTTATGGCTGTTCCGCAATATTATCCTGGAGCTGCAGAAAGAAGAACCCCAGCTTTTCACCGCCGAAACCATAGCCGAACTGAAGGAAATGCTCATGGAGGGTGTGCGCCAGGAAATCGAATGGGGCCATTACTGTATCGGAAACAACATCCCCGGCCTTACCAGGGATATGGTGTCTGACTATATCCGCTATCTCGGCAACCTGCGCTGGACCAGCCTGGGCTATGAGCCCCTCTATCCGGAGCATACCGCGGAACCGGAAAGTATGGCCTGGGTGAGCCAGTATTCCAATGCGAATATGGTAAAAACAGATTTCTTTGAAGCGAAAAGTACGGCCTACGCCAAGAGTACAGCGCTGGTGGATGATCTGTAAAACGCTCTGCAAAAAAATCGGCCGGTATCTGTCAGGGATTACTCCTCAGATACCGGCCGGTTCTTTGCCTTATTACATTAAAAAAGCAGCTTATACTCCGCTTCTGCCGTCAGCCTGTGAATCCTGCACGCCCCTTCCTCAGGCAGATCCGGCCATTGCTCCAAATATACCGGCATATCTCTTTTCAGTCTGTGAACGGTTATATCCACGTTCTCCGGAAATCCAAATCTTTTCAATCCGATCTCCCAAATCTGTCCCGTATAAAAATGATCCCCTTCCTTCTTCCCGTCGATAAAAAGCTCCAGGCTCTCCCCGACATAATCCAGCTTCAGGAAAACATCCTCTGCCTCCGTTTCTTCTGCATAATCAAGTTCTATGCGGTAACGGCATTCTTCATCGCTGCTCTGTTTTTCTTCCTTTTGCAAATTACAGGAAGGCGTATTCCGGGATATTCTCTGGGAATATCGTGTGAAAATCCCCTCGTTTCCTGTTTTTACAAATCCCCGGGGTACCGTGGGAAGCTCCGGATATACACGGATTTCCAGCTCTTCTGTTTCTCCCGCCCGGAATAATACCTTACAGGAACCGCCTTCCTCCACAATCGGATAGTTACATACCGCCAGATATTCTTCTGTTCCGAATTCCATCCTCCAGGCATGCAGCGCATCCTCTCTGCTTATATGAATAAGTTCCTTTTTCCCAAGATCTCCTTCTATTCTGAAATGAGGTTCCCTGTCACCGTAAAAGATATATCTCTCCCCGTCCGTCCTGTGAAGAATACACAGGGGAGAAGCGCTTGCACTTATCAATACCGCATGTTCTCCCACCGGAAGGTGAAAGGGATAGAAAAAATAATCTCCATTCCGGATATCCTGCGCCTCATAAGAGATATCTCCGTCAGGAAGCCGGACATTCAGGATTACCCCCTGATGATCTGCCATCTGTTTTCTTCTCTGATAATTATTTACAAACAGATAACCGCTGTTTCCTTTTCTCCTTACCGCACTGCGGAGGCGGACGGTATCATTGGGATCCTGAGGGCTGTCCTCCGGAATAAAGGTCTTCATTTCACAGAAGGCTTCCCCGAAATCATGGAGAAACATGGCATATAATTTAAGCTCCAGGCCGGTATCCGATATCTGTCCGTATTCCCTGATGGGCGCGTTAAAATCATACGAATATTCCGGAAGATCGTTGGGATAGCCTGATTCTCTGGACTCCTGAAGCGTGCTCCTTTTCCCATGAGGATTGGTTCCTCCATGATACATATAGTAACCCAGAAGATTGGCTCCGCACCCCAGCTTGGTCAGTGTCATGGCCCCGATATCCGCCGCTGCCGCCACCGGCCTTCTGTGCCTTGTCACCTGAATTCCGCCGCCCAGCTCCGCTGTGAGGTACGGGAACTTATCCCACGGCCAGGTAAGACCTTCCCCCATTCCCAAGTCACTGCCTATATTCCGGTCGTTTCTTTCCTGGGTAAAAACATAATTCACACTCGGCTCCAGTTCCGTTATTCTCGGATCCCATGGTGCGTCGCAATAACCTCCCAGAACCGGAAGCATACCTCCTGTAACCGCTCCGCCCCAGCCGGTAGCCGTATAATAGGGTACATCAAAGCCGGCACCGACAGCCAGCCGCTTCAGCCGGCGCATGTGGTCCTCTCCCTCTTCACCGGTAAGACCGCCGCAATGTCCATACTCATTTTCAATCTGAACACCGATTACCGGTCCGCCGTCCTTATGGAGAAGCCCTCTTACTTCCATAAAAACTCTCTCGTAATAGCGTTTTACGCAGGATAAATAGCTTTCATCATTCGTACGGGGCACAAAATCCTTCTCAAGCAGCCAGTCCGGAAATCCGCCGTTACGAACTTCTCCATGGCACCATGGGCCGATTCTCAGAAAAACCAGCAATCCGCATTTTTTTGCCGCGTCTAAAAATTTATGAAGATCCCGGCAGCCCGAAAACAGGTATTTTCCTTCCTCTTCTTCATGGTGGATCCAGATTACATACGCGGATACCACATCGACGCCGCAGACCTTCATCTTATACAAAGACTCTTCCCAATAGCTGTCCGGATACCTGCTGTAATGGAATTCCCCCATTACAGGAAACCATGGCCTGCCATTTCTGGTCAGATATTCTGAGGTATAGGAAAACAATTCCGTATTTTTCAACCTCATCACCTCCCTGTCTATTTCTGTAGGGACGGCCAGGCAAATTCTATCCCTAATTTCTCTTTGTTTTTATGGAATTTCTCATTCTGGGATTCATACAATTCTTCATAGCCCATGCTGTACATCTGCTCCACGGCCTGGTTGTACAGCTTCTCGCATTCCACTTCATCCGATGCCATAATAATCTGAGGCTCCGCAGATTTCCAGTATTCATCAATGGCCGCTTTAATTGCCGCCAAATCCGTGCCTGCCATAGGGTTAATATCGGAAAAGCATTTGTCGTCGTACAGGCTGGCATCCTTATCACGCTCCATGTTTATCCGGTCTTTTTCCAGTTCATTTTCAACGTTAAGATTCTCGTACTTCTGGATGATCGTGTAGTCCATGGCAAAACTCAGGTTCATATTATACTTATTATAAGCAGCATTGTAGTCTTCTTCGTACTCTTTTACCGCTTCTTCTTTCCGGATCGCCTTGCCGTCTACGATATCATAGCAGCCGCTTCCGTATTCCTCATCCAAAGCCGCTTCTTCCTGTGTGAGATAAGCGAACAGACTGATAATCCTGTCCGGGTGCTGTGCACCGGAGGTTATCATGGTCGTTGTCCAGCCTGCCGCATTGATAGATGATAAATAATGCTGTTTGCCCGAATCACCTGTTTTAATGGTTCCGCAGTAAAGCATTTTCGCATTGGGATCACTGGAATAGAGAGCCGATCTTGGCTGTTTTACCGTCATCCAGCCCTGTGCCATAAATACCTGCCCGCTCGCCACTTTCTGATCCCGCTGTGTCTGATCCTGGGTAAATTCATCCGTGGTAATCAGCCCTTCCGTATACAGCTTGTTATAGAATTTCAGCGCCTCCAGGTATTCCGGCTGGAGCTTGATATCCAGGAGATTCCCCTGTTCGTCCTCCTGCTGTGCCCCGAACTGCTGTGCCATATTTACCGGATATACACCCGTTAACGGAATAACATCCATGCCGTCATACTGCAGCTTCTGGTCTTTTACCTTCTTCAGAGCCTGATAAAAGCCGTCCTTGGTGTGCAGATCATCCATTGTCATGCCAATCTGCTCCAGCAGATCCGTGCGGACAAAATTGCTGTTATGGGTGACCAGAAAGCCGCCGAATTCATCACTGCATCTCTCCGGCCCGTAATAAAAGCTTACCAGGGAATACCATTTCCCATCCTCATTTCTGTACCAGTCCTTCTGTGACTGGGGAACATTCAAATCCGGCGCATAGTTTTCCGCCAGCTCCTCCAGATCCAGTACCAGACCCGCATTCTCCATCTGCAGCCTCTGGGATGCCACCGCATCAAAGGTTACCACATCCGGAAGTTCTCCCGATACAATCAGCGCATTCAGCTTATCCGCATCGCCTGTAATGATATTCACAGTGATTCCGGTTTCCGTCTGCAGTTTTTTGTCGGCAATATTATTCACCGGATCAAAAACCTTGCCATACCAGTCATAAGCCACAAACCAGTCTATGGTTACAGGGCTTGTGTCCTTTTTCCAGCTCGGGGTTTCTCCCGCTGCTTCCTCATTCCGGGACTCCTCCGCCGCCTCCGTCTGAAGCGCCTCGGACTGCGGGATATCTGCCGCCGTCTCTTCTCCCCTGCTTCCGCAGCCGGACAGCAGGCTTACACATACCGCCCCCGCAAGCAGGATACTGCTGATTCTTTTTCTTCTCATACGCAACCTCCCATAATTAAATGATTATAATTAACCCTTTACCGCTCCTATCGTCATACCCTTTACAAAATATTTCTGAAGGAACGGATAAACGGCAACTACCGGCAATGCAGTGACCGCCATTGCGGCCAGTTTCACGGACTGGGCAGTAATTTTGGCGGCGGCGTCCGGGACTACCCTGGCCGCCGTGGCTCCCATTCCGGCGGCAACGGACGGATCCGTAATGACCTTTTTCAAATACAGCTGTATCGTCTGCAGCGATGCATCCGCCGTATACATCATGGAATCAAAATAGCTGTTCCAGTGCCCGACAATCGTAAAAAGAGAAATGGCGGCTATAACAGGCTTGCTCAGCGGCAGGATTATCTGCAGGAAAATACGGTACTCCCCCGCTCCGTCCATCTTGGCTGACTCATTCAGCGCCTCGGGCAGTTCTCTCATAAAGGACTGGATAATTATCATATTCCACACATTAAATAAGGAAGGAATGATGTATACCCAAAACGTGTTGTAAAGATGGAGCCCTCTAATCAGCAGGAAATAGGGAATCAGCCCACCTCCGAAAAACATGGTAAACATAATGAACGGTATATACACCTTTTTAAATTTCAGGTTCGGCCTGCACAGACCGTAAGATACCAGGCACGTAAACAGCACGCTTGTCACGGTTCCCACCGCACATTTTGCTATGGTTACGGCAAAGGAATTCAATATACTTTTGTCCCTGAATACGGCTTTGAAATTATCCAGAGTCCATACACGGGGCCACAGATATACGCCGCCCCGCATATAATCCTTTCCTTCATTAAATGCGCCCACCACAATAAACCACAGGGGATAAGCCATTATCAGAATAAAAAGAATCATGATCAGCACATCTATCACATCAAATGGTTTTATTTTACCGGCCTTTCTTATTTCCTCCATCATTTCCTCCCCCTTCCTAAAAAAGTCCTTTTCCTGTTATTTTGTTGGAGCATTTATTCGCAGACCATAACAGGACAACTGCAATTATGGATTTAAACAGCCCGACCGCTGTGGCGTAGGAATACCTCTGCTGCGTCATTCCTATTTTGTATACATAAGTGTCTATCGTTTCGCTGGCGCTGATGTTCAGGGAATTCTGAAGAATCAGCACCTGTTCAAAGCCGGTATTGAGAATATTGCTGATTTGAAAAATCAGCATGATTACGATAGTTCCCATAATGGCCGGCACCGTAATATATATGATTTTCTGAAAACGGTTCGCTCCGTCTATGTATGCGGCCTCATACATATCCTGGTCAACCGAAGTGATGGCAGATATGTAAAGAATCGATCCGTAACCAATGCTCTTAATAATGGAAATAACCGTGAATATCATATAAAATTTATTCGGATCCGCCATCAGATTCATGTTTCCTTCAGCCAGCCGGAATAAATTCAGCCCTTTATTTACAATGCCCCCGGATGCCAGCAATTCCAGCATGATTCCTCCGAAAATGACCCATGACAGAAAGTGGGGAAGATAAGATACGGTCTGCGCCAGTTTACGGAACCGTCTCCCTCTGAGCTCTGTGATCAGGATCGCCAGAATAACCGGCGCCGGAAAACCTATGACAAGACCCAGCAGATTTATCATTATCGTGTTCTTCAGCACCAGAGGAAGCTTAGGATCTGTCAGGAACTGGCTAAAATATTTCAATCCTACAAAATCTCCGCCGATGAACCCCGACATAATGTTAAAATCCTTAAAAGCGATGCTGATTCCATACATGGGCAAATAGCTGAATATAAACAGGAAAATCAGTCCCGGCCATACCATCGACTGTATCTCCAGCTGTCCCTTTAATTTTTCCCGGCTCATTCTGCCGGATCTTTTCCTCTTTGTCTTCCGATCCTTTTTTACTGTTGTCACTGCCATTCATACCCCCTGTTTCTGTCATCTTCCGTAATCTTTTTTCCCTGACTGCCGCTGTCCAATAATCCCATAAGCTCGTTCTGCTTTACCTCCAGAGCCCGGCAGATACAAAGCAGTTCGCTTCCGCTGAGTGCCTCTCTCCATACAAAGACCATCAGCAGCCTCCGGTATGCAATTCCTGTCAGCTGTGCTAATGAAGCGCAGCTGATATCCTTTTTACTCATGATATCTTCTAAGAATTGTATAATTCTTTTGTTCATAATTCATACCCTCAGATTGAATTATTCGTTTACCTCATCATTATATGGTTGATTTATTCGTTTTATCAATATATTTTGTTTGAATTTTTCAATTTACAAATTGACTTGTTTAAAACCATCCTGTATTATGCAGTTGTGAGGTGACAAGTATGGCAAATAAAAAATTTGGTGATACTCTTCGTACTTTACGGAAAGTAAAAGGATATACCCAGCAGCAGGCTGCCGATTTACTGGGACTGAAGAACAAAAGCACACTTGGTTCCTGGGAGGTTGGGAAATCAGAGCCGGACGGTTATACGCTGCTCAAGCTCTGTCAGATTTATGATGTGCAGGATATTTACACCGCCTTCGGAGAAATTTCTCCATGTAAACGCTCCTCCGACAGCATAATGGAGCATTATCTTTTACTGACGGATGAATACAAAAAAGTGATTGAATCGCTGATTATACAGCTGTTGGAAATACAGGAAAAATCAAGATAAAAAAAGGGCCAGTGATATATATCACTGGCCACCTTTCCGTATATGACTGCCCGCAGCGTATTTTATCGTATCATTTGCTTCCATTTTATCCACAATTCCCGCCGCATTGACTCCCGGATGAGTCACCCGGATGCGGCATACCTGTTCCACGAAATTCTCCGGCAGCCTCCATTTCTCCGCCATCATCCGAATACTTTCCCCTCTGTCCATCCCTTTCATGATTCTTTTGACCGCCACGCCTCTCTCCAGAGTGTATATCTCCTCCAGATTGGTGTTTTTCCTGTCAGGCGCGCTCTCTTCCGCCAGCGGCAGATCAATCCGCTCCACCTCATAGCTGCCGTTATGGAGTTCCAGGACCGCCATGGTAATCGGAAGGCTGAACCGCCGTTTACCGCAGCTCCCCGGATTAAGCCACAGGGTATTTCCCTCCTTCTGACAATCATAATTATGGGTATGGCCATATATGATCACATCCGCCTCTCTTCTTACTTCCGGGATTTCCCTCTTATTATGAATCATATAAAAAGAGACGCCCTCCAGTTCAAACCAGAGTGTTTCCGGCAGGCCGGAAGCCCATTCCCCATCGTTGTTCCCCCGGACAAGATATAAAGGCTTCTTTTTTTCCAGCTGTTCCGCCAGCTTTTGTGTATTTACATCCCCTGCATGAATGATAACATCACAGGATTCCATAATGTCTGTCACTTCCTGCCGAAGCAGATCATGGGTATCTGAAATAACTGCCGCACGCATTTTTATCCTCCCTTTCCCTCCGGAATCGCTTCCGGCCCTAATCAAAAACTGCCTTTTGCCATTTCAAATTCTTCCAGAATACTCCTGCCTATATCCCCGTAATACTCCTGTGTCGGGCCAATATAAAGCCCGTTTGTGCTGCAGAAAGCTCCCCTTGCCTCCTGCCATTCATTTTCCCCTTCCATCGAAATTGCAATACATTCCCCCTTCTCAAAATAAAGGGTTCTGGCCTGCACAGCGTTAGTCGGCTTATCAACCGCATAGATCAATTCCCCGCTTTCCTTGCTGAAGTAAAAATCATAATGGATGCCTTCCCCATGCAGCAGTTTGTCCTTCTGCGCCAGTACCTGCTCCACATAGTCCCTGTTATGGAGCGCCGAGCAGCTCACATTTGCAAGGATTAGAAAACCTCCGTCCTTTTCCTTCAGGCTAATCTCCCAAAACCCGTCCCCATTCCCAGTGTTATAAAGGATTTTCACTATATCCGCCGTTCTTGTCCCCGACACGCATTCCGCCATAACCAGATTGGTATCACCCACATTCAGATAATAAGCCTGGTATTCCGGCAGATAATCCAAACGGATTTTCCTCTGCACCTGATCCAGGGTAATGCCGAATTTTCCGGTGAGATATTCGTTCATCCTTTCCACCGGGAATTTTACCGAATCAAGGGTTTCCTCCCAGCCGAGCTTTCTGATTTCCTCCTCAGACACCGGCTCCCCCAAATCAAACCGGCTGTAAAAAATCTCGGAAACGCTGATCTGTTCCGGTTCCTCATAGCAGCAGGTCAGACAGTTCCTGTTATCGGCGCTGTTCAAAAGCTCCTGAAAGTCCTGCAGCTCCTCCGGAGTGAGCGAAACCTCTTCCGCCGTCTTATCCATACAGGAACTTAGGGTAAATACCGCACAAATAAGTAATACCGCAGCCAACATCCTGCCCGGTCCCTGCATCCTTTTTACACCCTCTTTCATACTCTCCATTTTCCGTAATTTCCTCCCTGATATTTTTTATATTACCTTTTTTCGGCCATGAAAACAATGTGCAGAAGCGTATTTTAAAAAAATCTTAATTGTTTTTGTGACAAAATTTACTTTCGCAAAAGTGGCATGGTTAAAAATATATAAAATGGTACTTTTTATCATGCCACTTTTATGTATAATAGGATGCAGACACAAACCCATAAATGGATTACGTTTCGCGAGCGTTCCTGTAAACTGTATGTAAAAGAGGTAATCATTATGGATAATAACAGATATGAATTGAATAAGGAACTCGCTCAGATGCTAAAGGGCGGCGTCATCATGGACGTTACCACACCGGAGCAGGCCCGTATTGCCCAGGAGGCAGGCGCCTGCGCGGTCATGGCCCTGGAACGGATCCCGGCAGATATACGGGCCGCCGGCGGCGTTTCCCGCATGAGCGATCCGGGAATGATACGCGGCATTCAGGAAGCCGTAACCATACCTGTCATGGCCAAATGCCGCATCGGTCATTTCATGGAAGCCCGTATTTTGGAGGCCATTGAAATCGATTATATCGACGAAAGCGAAGTCCTTTCCCCCGCAGATGATGTATATCACATTGATAAAACAGACTTCCGGGTTCCTTTTGTCTGCGGCGCAAGGGATTTGGGCGAGGCGCTCCGGCGCATCGCGGAAGGCGCCTCCATGATCCGGACTAAGGGCGAACCCGGCACCGGCGACATCGTACAGGCGGTGCGTCACATGCGGAAAATGAACAGTGAAATCGCCAGGATTGCATCCCTCCGTCCGGACGAATTGTTTGAGGCCGCCAAAGAGCTTCAGGTTCCTGTATCCCTTCTCCGTTATGTCCATGAACATAAAAGACTGCCTGTCGTCAACTTTGCGGCCGGAGGCATCGCCACACCGGCGGACGCGGCGCTTATGATGCAGCTTGGCGCAGAGGGTGTTTTTGTGGGATCCGGCATTTTCAAATCCGGAAATCCGGCAAAACGTGCCGCCGCCATTGTAAAAGCCGTTACCAATTATCAGGATCCAGCGCTTCTCGCCAGCCTCTCGGAGAATCTGGGGGAAGCCATGGTAGGCATCAATGAATCGGAAATCGCCCTTTTGATGGCGGAAAGGGGAAAATAGACGCCACTGACCGGCTCTATGGAAATCTACTATGAGAATTGGTATCCTTGCCCTTCAGGGGGCATTTGCAGAACATAAAATAATGCTGGAGGGTCTGGGCGCAGAATGCTTTGAGATCCGGCAGCTGAAGGATTTATATACCGGGCCGGTTAACGGCCTCGTCTTACCGGGCGGCGAAAGCACCGTCATGGATAAGCTGCTCCGGGAATCCGGTTTGTTTTCCCCTCTCCGGGGAATGCTGGAAAAAGGAATCCCGGTTCTTGCCACCTGTGCCGGTCTGATTCTTCTGGCAGAAAAGAAGGAGGACGGCACGCCGCCCTGCTTTGGCACCCTTCCCGTAACCGTCCGCAGGAATGCCTACGGGCGGCAGCTGGGAAGCTTTCAGGAAACCGCTCTTTTTGAAGGAATCGGGGATTTTCCCATGACATTTATCCGCGCTCCTCTGATTGTTTCGGCCGCCGGGCAGGTAAAGGTATTGGCAGTCACCCGCCGTTATGAAATGACGCAGGGCATATCCCATGAATTTCCCGCTGCCGTACGCTGGCAAAATCAGCTGGCCATGTCCTTTCACCCTGAATTAAGCGGCGATCCGTCTGTCCATGCTTATTTTCTGAATATGGTTCAAAATGCAGCCTCCCTTTCCGAGGGAAGGCCCGCTTAAATAGAAAAGCTTTTTATGAGGAGGAAACTGAAATGAGAAATGAAAAAGTCCAAAAACTGGTGATGACCGGCGTATTCGCAGCACTGTCCTATGTGGTATTCACCTTCCTGCAGATCAAAATAACGCTGCCCGGAGGGGACGCCACATCCATCCACCTGGGAAACGCGGTCTGCGTTCTGGGCGCTCTGATACTGGGCGGACTCTATGGAGGTGTCGGAGGCGCGCTCGGCATGACCATCGGAGATATCTTTGACCCCATTTATGTGATCTATGCGCCCAAAACGTTTATATTGAAGCTGTGCATCGGGCTGATTACCGGGCTCATCGCCCACAAATGCGGCAAAATCACCCATATCAGCGACAAAAAGAAAATTTTCCAGTGGACGCTTTTAGCCGCCATCGGCGGCCTGGCCTTCAATATGGCTGCGGACCCGCTGGTAGGCTATTTCTATAAGCTGGTTATACTCGGAAAGCCTGCGGCAGATATTACGCTCGCATGGAATATCGCTTCCACCTCCATCAACGCGGTTTTATCCACCATCGTTTCCGTTGCCGTCTACATGGCTCTCCGTCCCGCCCTGCAGAAGGCCGGGCTCTTCTTCCGGCTCGGGACTGCCTCTTCGGAGAAATGATCTGCTTTGCTTCGTAACAAAAGGTCATAAAAATACAGAAAACATTGTAAAAAAACAGCGACATTCCGCTAGCCGGAGTGCCGTTGTTTTTGTTATAATAAACTGGTTCGGATATCTTTTTCCGGCCGGAAGCATTCTGCCGGGCATGAAAGATTTCCGTACCCTATTATATATAAGAAAAGGAAGCGCATTCCATGACCGAACAAATGATGCCGGACAGGCCCTCAAGGCCATTCCGGATTCCGAAAAAGATTGCCATGATCAACGATATCGCGGGCTATGGCCGGTGTTCCACCACCGTATCCCTTCCCATTATCAGCGCCATGCAGGTACAGGTGTGCCCCGTACCCACCTCCATTTTCTCCAACCATACCGGCTTTCCCGTGCATTTTATGCATGACTGCACCGATATTCTGCCGGAATACCTGGAAAAATGGCAGGAGCTGGAACTGACCTTCGACGGCATCTACTGCGGCTTTCTGGGAAGTGTGACACAGATCGGCATTGTTAAGGACTTTCTGGCCTCTCAGACCGGAAATGCCGGACATTCCCGGATATCTGCCGACGGGAACAGGCCGATCGTTATCCTGGATCCGGTGATGGGCGATCACGGCAGGGCTTACCGTACCATCACTCCGCAGCATTGTGAAGAAATGAAAGAGCTGCTCACCATGGCGGATATCATCACCCCCAACATCACGGAGGCCTGCCTTCTCACCGGCGCTGCATACCGGGAATCCGGATGGACTGCCGAAGAGCTGAAGGAGCTTACGGAGAAGCTCCACTCCATGGGGCCGGACAAAATCGTGATAACAGGCATGCAGGACGGCGATGATTTTGTGAATTTCATTTCCGTAAAAAAGGGACCTGAAGAGCTTCCTGATTGCAGCAACAGCTCTTGCCGCGACTGCTTCAACGGTTATTGCTGCGGCTGCTGCCGTATGCACATCGCCGGGGAATCCCGTCCGGGGACAGGGGATATCTTTGCTTCTGTCATCGCAGCGGATGCTGTCAACGGCGTTGATTTTTTCCAATCCGTGGAAAAGGCCGCAGGCTTTGTCCGCATATGCACCCAGGCCTCTTCGGAGCTTGACATTCCCCGGAAACAGGGCGTCTGCTTTGAAAATTTCCTGTACATGCTCGTCTGACCGCGGTTCTTCCGCCTGCCCCGGCAGCGGTTCCTTATTTAAAAAAAACGTCCTGCGTTTAACGCAGTGAAACAAAATATAGAAAAGAGGTAACACCATGAATAAAAAAGAAGTTCTGGAAATCCGCAAGCAATATACTCATGAAAAATGCTCCATCACCCGCATCTGCGGCTGCTATGTGGACGGAGAAAAGAATATCAAAACCCAGCTGAAGGAAGCTTTTCTTTCCCTCCCGGAAGAAGAAACCTTCAAATATTTTAACCTGTTCAAACAAACCCTTTCCGGCACCCTCGGCAAGAACCTGCTGAATCTGGAGTTCCCTCTGGATGCGGAAAATCCCGGCGGCCCCCAGGAATTCCTCCTGAAGCTGCGTGACAGCAAACTACAGGACGACGCGCTGCTTGAAGAATTTTACCAGAAAATCATCGAGAACTATTATTTCCCGGAAAATTATTACATAATCCTCATACATGTGGCTTACGATATTCCCGGCAAGTCTCTGGACGGTTCGGAAATGTTCGATGCTTCCGAGGATGTTTATGAATACCTGCTCTGCAGCCTCTGCCCGGTCAAGCTGTCGAAGCCGGGCCTCTTTTACAACGCGGAAACCAACAATATTGAAAACCGGATCCGCGACTGGGTGGTGGATCCTCCGGTAAAGGGATTCCTCTTCCCGGCCTTCAACGACAGGAATACCGATATCCATTCCATGCTCTATTTTTCCAAAATGGCGGAGGAATTGCAGCCTGAGTTCATCGAGTCCATGTTCGGCTGCTTCCTTCCCCTCACTGCCGACAGCCAGAAGGAAACCTTCAATTACCTGATTTCCGATACACTTGGGGATGACTGTGATTATGAAGTGGTGAAAAATATCCACGAACACCTTACGGAACTGGTGGAAGAGACAAAGGATTCCCCGGATCCTCTGGTATTGACCAAGCCGGATGTGAAGCGCCTGTTTGAACTGAGCGGCGTTCCTGAAGAAAAGCTGGAAACCTTTGATCAGACCTTTGAAGCGGCTGCCGGCGAAAAAGCGTCCCTTCTTGCCACAAACATTGCAGGCGGCAAAAAATTCAATATTGAGACGCCGGATGTTGTCATCAAGGTCAATCCCGATAGGACGGATCTGATCGAAACAAGGATCATCGACGGTAAGGAATGCCTGGTCATCACCGTGAATGACCACATTGAGGTAAACGGCGTAAATGTCCGTACAATCGCCCCTTCCCATGAAGAAGAACCGGACACCGATGACGGCGCCGGTTCCACAGCTTCTTATGAAGAGACAGCAGCGGATGCCGCGTCAAACGGGCCGTCCTCATACACGGAGGAAGAAGCGATTCCCGCTTCCGCCCCTGCTGCCGCCCCGGAGGACGACGGTTACTCATTCTCCTGATTTTCATCCTCTGCCATCCGGTAGCCCACACCGATTTCCGTCAGTATGAACTGAGGCTCCGCAGGATTCTTTTCCAGCTTCCTGCGTATATTCGCCATATTTACACGGAGGATGCGGTTGTTATCATCCGCATAAGGCCCCCATACATGGGAAATCAGGGAATCATAGGTGATAACCCTGCCGGAATTCCTCGCAAGATAGGATACAATTTTAAATTCCACCTGGGTCAGATGTACACTCTCCCCGTCAACAGTCACAAGGCGCTTGTCAAAATCAATGACAAGCCCTTTTGCTTTATAGGGCTTATCAAACGCGGCTCCTCCGGGACGGCTGCCGTGGCGCATGGCCGTGCGGATTCTCGCCAGCAGTTCATTGGATCCAAAGGGCTTGGTAATGTAATCATCCGCTCCCAAATCCAGGGCCATCACTTTTTCCTTTTCCTGGGTTCTGGCAGATATGACTATAATGGGGATGGAGGAATAAGAACGCACCTGCCGGATCACTTCCATGCCGTCGATATCAGGCAGCCCCAGATCCAGTAAAATCAGTTCCGGACACTGGGATGCAGTCAGGGAAATCCCGTCTCTGCCGAGCGCCGTGGTGATCGCTTTATATCCCTGCGCTTTGAGAGTTGTTGCAATAAAATCACAGATATTTTTTTCATCCTCAATAATGAGTATCGTTACCTTTGCCTGCATGTTTGTATTTCCTCCGCTATTGTTCCTCATCCTCACTGCCTCTTGGCAGCGTAAATGAAAATTGTGCTCCATGCCCATGATTGCATGCACGGATGCTTCCTCCGTGCGCAGTTATTATCGTCTTACAGATGGAGAGGCCGATCCCCATTCCTTTATGCCCGTCCGAACTGCTGTTTTCCGTCTGTCCGGTTCCGTCAAAAATTGTTGCCAGCTTCTCCTCCGGAATCCCCACTCCCTGATCCGTCACCAGAAAAGTCACTTCATCCCTTCCTATTTCTGCCCGGCATTCCACAGGCTCCGTGCTTCCCGCATGAAATATCGCGTTTTCCATCAGGTTGATAAGCACCTGCTCTATCAGCGTGGCATCCATGGGTATCATCACAAATTCTTCCGGCAGAAGTACCTTAATCTGCGCATCCGGAATCCTCTTTTTCAAGCGGTAGACAGCTTCCGCCATCACCTCCTCCACAGGCTCCAGGGATTTGTTGACACTGGCCGAATCGTCACGGATCCGGGTAACAGTGAGGAGGTTTTCCACCATATTTAAAAGCCAGTTGGCATCCTCTCTGATATGTCTGACCATGGTTCTCTTTTCGTCCGTATTCAGCCTGGCCTCATTCTCCAGATAAGAACTGCTGGCGCCGATAATTCCGGTTAAGGGTGTCCGCAGGTCATGGGACACCGCCCTGAGCAGATTGGCCCGCATCTTCTCCTTTTCCGCTTCCGCCAGCTTCTTTTCCCGATCCGCAAGAATCCGGGACTGCCGCTTCATATGAGAGGCCGAGGCGCTGGTCAGCACCGATACCACCAGCATGCATATAAATGTCACCGGATAACCTTCCAGAATGAAATTGATCTGCCCGTAAGGATATGTGAAAAGGAAATTTACACATACAACGCTTATCATGGCTGCCGCAATTCCGGGCAGGTATCCGCTGGTCAGCCTGGATATAAAAAGCAGCGCCAGGGTATAGAACATAATTACATTGATGTTGCTTGCAGATATCCGGTAATATACCAGAGCCACTATGGTAGCGGTAAGAAGAATTCCCAGGGTAATCAGTACATCCTTCCAGGTGAATTTATATATTTCATCCGTAATTTCCCCTTTCAGCTTCTGCCATCCTCCGTCTTTTTTCATGCATCGTCCCTTTCCGTCCGTATCCCATATTTTCTCATTTCCCCATAATTATACGTTCCGCAATACCCCCTGTCAACGATGAGGAATCATCCGGTTCCGTTATTTCCGAAGCCGCCGCCCTGCAGCGGATCCCGCAGGCTTAAAAAGCAGAAAACCGGGACGTCCAGTCAATGGACCGCTCCCGGTTTACTGCTTTTATTCATCACTTATTATCAGCTCTGTACCAGAATTTTTTCAATTTCCACCACATACATGATATGGAAATCCTTTTCCTCAAAGAACTGGTCCACCAGGCCTTTGTCCAAAAAGCTTTCCTCTGTCATAGGCTGTTCATAGAGCTTCCGGCAGATAAGGGCCATACGGCTTTCCTTAAATACCGGCGCGCTGTTCACCATTTCCACATGCAGGCCGCTTGCAGCGATTTTATCCTCATCCCGTCCGGAAACAGTTCCCATATAATTCAACATCTTACGGCTGCTGTCATCGAAAAAGCTAAGGGAAAGCTTTTCATTCTTATCAATGAATTCCTTGGTATATCGCTGAGGCCTTACAAAAACAAAAGCCACTCTTTTCCCCCACAGGATACCAAGTCCTCCCCAGCTGGCTGTCATGGCATTTACCCTGCCTTCATCCTCCGCCGCCACCAGCATCCAGTCCTCGTTGATTAAACGGAATACATTATCGGTCATTTCTTCGGGTTTGATTTTGTCCCACATGCTTTTTTCCTCCTGTCTGTCTTTACCTCTCCGGCATAATCACTGCCACGATAAAGTATGCAATAACTCCCAGGAAACCTGCTCCCAGAAAGATACTCGCGGCTACCCATATAATTCTGATTATGGTCGGATCCCAGTTAAAATATTCTGCGATACCGGCACATACGCCGCAAACCATCCTGTTGGTGGCCGATCTTTTCAGGCGTCTTCCGGTCTGACGGCCGCTGTCGCTGTAACCGCCGTAGCTTCCATTGCCATAACCGCCGCCATAGCTGTTGCCGTAACCGCTGTTTTCCTGGCCCGCACCGCCGTAGCTGTTGTTGAAACCGCCATTCTGCCAGTCATTTCCCTGATAAGTTCCATTATTGTTATTGGAGTTATAATTCCCTCCATTATTATACTGTCCGGAATTCTGTGTATTATCACTCTGTGATTCCTGGGTATTATTTTCATTGTTCATATATTCGTCCATCTTATCCTCGCTTTCTGCCTTTACAAGGCCAGCACCTATTTTTATTATCGGCTATTCGCCCTAATTTGTAAAGTAAATTTCTATACTTCCCATGGAACATGTTAAATCAAAATCGCTGTCCGCATCATAATTCATCGTACGTTCCGACGCCATCCCGGCAAAATCATTTTCACCGATGGACATACTGCCCATTGACGTTTCCAGCTGATAGTTATGATCGCTTTCTTTTCCGCTCAGAGACATATATACGGTACCCATGCCGCAGTCCCCGGTCATATCCCCGGTTATGGCCCCGTCGTAATCCATGCTTCCCATTCCAATACTGAAATACATGTCATCAACGGTCATCTCATTGAAATATATCTGTCCCATGCCCAAATTAATATTGGCCTCATCCGCCTTTACATCCGTAACATTCAGGCTTCCGGCTCCCACATCACAATTGAGCACCTCCGTATTAAAACCGGAAAGATCCGCTTCCCCCGCTCCCAGCCCCAAATATACATTCAAGAAAGAGATATCGGAAGGCAGATAAAGGTAAACCCTTGTTGCAGAATCTTTGAAATTGGATTTGTTCCGGTTATCCAGCACTCTGATATACAGAATCCCGTCTTCCACATAATACTGCGCCTTTTTTACCTTCTCACCTTCCAGATGGATATCTCCATCCGATGATTCCGAAACATAAAAACCTGCGCCGCCTAAATCCAGATCAAGCCCTACGATGGAATCCCTCTGCGCTGCGTAAGGAATTGTTGTATTGAAATCTTTTCCCTGTATCGGATAATTGCTGTTAAATCCCACGCTGTCTTCTTCCGATACATTCCAGTTATTATAGTTATATCCTGTAAAAGGAATGTTCAGTTCATTATTATAATACATTTCGTCAACCTGATACCTGCCGCCCGCCGCTTTTCCTGCGAGACTGAGTACCGCGCCCAGCAGCACCATTGCCAGTGCGGCCAGAAGAGTTATTTTTAAAAATTTATTCATTTTCTTTCCTCCATTTTTATGCCGCATTTCTTCTGGTAAAAGGCCATCTGCAGGCTCTCACGAATGCTGTGCAGACTACCGGGACCACTTTAGCCGCCACCCAAATCATACCAGCCGTCATTGCAAGACCAATTCCCGTACATATAAGTCCGCCGCCCAACAGGTAAATTGCTCCTGCAGGGAAAAGGAACAGCTTGGTAAACGCTTCAATTACAAGAACCACTCCAACTGCCAGGACTATAAAGCCGGCTACCACGAGAGAAGCAACTACTGCGATGATTGCCACTGCAATACTGAAAATCACTGCCAGCACTGCAATTCCTATCGGGACGATAATCGGCAGGGCAAAAATACATAAAAGAACAAATAATATGATTTCACCGGCCGTACGTCTCTTTTTAGGAGGTCTGTTATAGGTATCGTAGGAATATCCATATTGATTCTGGTACTGATACTGATTGGGTCCCTGGCCCTGATACTGGTTATAGGTATTCTGATATTGATTGCGGTAAGGCCCCTGGTTATTATTCGTATAAGGGCTTCCCTGATATGGCTGGCCCTGCTGATAACCCTGATTGGGATTTCCCTGGTATTGGCCGCCCGGGTTTTCCTGGTACCCGGCTCCCCGATTGGGATTTCCCTGATACTGGTTACCCTGGCTGGGATTTCCCTGGTACTGAGTACCCTGACCGGGATTTCCCTGGTATTGGTTGGCCTGACCGGGATTCCCCTGATACTGGCTGCCCTGGCCAGGATTTCCCTGATACTGGGTGTTCTGATACTGATTCTCCTGGTAACGGCCGTTTTGCTGCCGGCCTGCTGTTTCCTGTCCCTGCTCCCGGGAAGTATCCTGTCCCTGCTCCTGGAAAGCATCTGCCCGGGCTCCTGAGGATTCCTGCTCTCTGTTTTCCGTCTCCATTGTATCAGAGACGTTATTTTCTGCAGTTTTCTCTTCATCAAATGCCTTTGCAAAGATATCTTCTGAGAAATCATCACCCAACTGCAGGACAATTCTGTCACTGTTATTCCCGGAGGCTTCTGATTCTTCCGCAGCTTCCGCAGCCGCAGGGGCTTCCTCTTCCATATTCATATGATAGCCGCCCTCGGTGAATTCTCCCGTTTCAATACCATCCCTTAAGCCTTCTTTAATATTGGCGGCTACCTGTGCGGGTGAACCCAGCGAACCGATTGACTCTTCTTCATTTTCTATACCTGCGTCATCAAGGTAATCATTATAATATTGTAATGCTTCTTCCCGTTCTGCCTGTGAAATGTCCGAAAGGAGCATTTCCAACTGCTTCATAAATTCCTGCCTGTTCATTATTTAATACCTCCCTCGAACATTCCCGTTATTTTTGCGGAATACTTATTCCATTCTTCTTCGTATAACGTAAGCTGTGCCATTCCTTTTTCCGTTACCTTGTAATAGCGGCGGTTCCTGCCCGCGCATTCCATGTCGTAAACAGCAAGGCAGTCATCCTTTTGCAACCGTCTCAGCACCGGATACAGCGTGGACTCGGATAACTCAATTACCTGCCTTACTTCCTGGGTTATTTTATATCCGTAGGTCCCTTCCGGTTCCTTTGAGACAACAGCAAGCACAATCGCATCCAAAAGTGCCGCTCCTGTATTAAAAACCATATTCTGCACTCCCTTCTAATGGGGCTTTCATACTATACATTGTATAATATTGTTCTTTAGGTATACTATATGATATATAATATTTTTAGTCAAGGAATAATCAGGGAAGAATCGTTGAAAAATAGTGGATAAAAAGCGAAAGAAATTCTTAAGAAAGCTCCGACTAAAGAAAAGGAGAACCCCGCCAAAATTAACCGGCAGAAGTTCTCCCTCTTTTTACTGTTCCTGTTTTATTTCAGTTCTCCGAAGAGAAATATTTTCTTCTTAAATTTACAGATACCTTAATTCTCCGTACCATCCTTTAATTCACTGCCCTCTATGGCACTGTCAATAAGCTTTAACAGCTCCAGCGCACTGCGGAAATGCTTTGTAACACCTTTCTCCGTCCAGGATATGGATCCCTGCCATGTAGCGTTTTGCCTGCTGGTCACACGGACAATAAAGGAAGCCTTGCGTCCCACCTGATTTTTTATATCCTGTTCATCCTTCACCGCTTCTGCCTCCTTGTCTGTTTCTGTTTGTACTTTTTTGGGTTTCAGCGTTCTGTCACGGGTCGATGGCTGCGGGAAATTAAGCCTGTCATATAACGCCTCCATTTCAGCCAATAGCTGAAGCTGGTTGGTGAAAAGCACAGGGGTTTCCGAATAACAATGGTACATCCGTCCTTCTATCAGTTCCTCTTTTATCTCGTCAATGCAGACACAGATGACATTTTTCGGTAAAAAGCCCTTCTTCAATGACGTTTGCTGCATATAGCACCTCCCTCTCATCGTTAATTTGAGTATAACGGACATAGCGTAACGTCAAGCGTTACATTTCGCAAAAAAATGTTAATATTTCAAATATTTTGTTGAATATTCTGAACAGGACAGTTTCTGTCAGCGCGGCTGACTGCATTATATATAGAAGAACTCCCACCAGTAAAACCGACAGGAGTTCTCTTATATCTGACAGACTATGGTTTTGTACTCAAGAAGGAGATTTATTCTTCTTTTTTACGCTTCTTATTATATACGGTAAATCCCAGTGTCAGCACGGCGCCCATCATCAGCAGTGACCAGCCTGCTATCGGTGCGGTATCTCCGGTTCCGGGTCCCTTGCTTTCTCCAAGGACACTTACCTCCGGCGCAAATGCTTCACCAAGGACGCCCATTTCAGGTCCTTCAGGAGCAAACGCTTCCCCAAGGACACCTGCTGTGGCTGCAGGCGCTGCACCGGGAGCCGGCGCATCAGGTCCGGGACCGGGGACAGGGCCGGGATCCGGTGTGGGAGTCGGTGCAGGATCAACCGGTGTTGTTGTGCTTTCATACAAAGCTGTAAATGTCATATCCTCTGCAACCTGATATTCTGCATCAGGCAATGCCTGAGACCAGTCGGTATGCCGGTAATCTGTATCCGCTGTTACTGTGGGTACTGTAATTTCGGACCATTCCGTGCCCTTCAGAACCTTCCAGCTTGTTTGGCCATCCAGACTTCCGTGTGATCCCGGAAGGAATGTTACTGTTACCCATGCATCATCATCTTCCACATAGTAAACTTTGATTACTGCGCCATCAGAAACTACCACTTTTCCATTAACCGCTTCCGGATCAACCTTGCTGTATTTATAGCCCGTTAACTTCTTCGCAATCTCTGTATCTGTGGGTTTCTGAATATCACTTAACGCCACATTATTTACACTGACCTTCGCTGTTTTTTGCTCGCTTCCCACCAATGTATTTTCCGCATAATAGGAAACCGTATAATTAAATGTCTTTAAATCAAAGTAATACTTAATTTCCTCTGCCTTTTTTTTGTCATTCGAGGCAAATGCAATAACCTTTGACTTTTGGTTGTTGTAGACATATCCCGGATATGCATCCTTATCCGTACATAGCTTAATTGCATTTTTCTCAGCAAGCGCACTGACTGTATAAGATACTGTTTCATCCAATTTATAGCTTCCGTTTTCCTGTTCAAAGTAATACTTCACCTGTAAATTGGCATAATTACTGTCTTCTGCATCTGCCCACACTGCCTTAAATACAAACTCATTCTGGGCATTCGCATATTTTATCGTACCTGTACTGATTGTGAAACGATCATATTGCCTGTACTCTTTGCTGGTTCCTGCCAGTTCCCAGTGATCAAATACTTTTCCCTCTTTCTCCGGCACTCTGTTTGTAATAGCAATTACGTTATTTTCGCCGCTGAATGCAGTATAGGTATCTGAATCTGTAATATTGCCGGTTCCGCCGTTCAAATCATATTTTACAGAATAACCGGCCTTTTCAATACTTAAGAATATCTGTTTATTTGTCTCGGATGAATAGCCTACTTTAAATCTGTAATTGTATGTTACTCCATCTCTGTAATAAGTACCTTTTTCAATGGAAATTCCATTCATGCCTGTTCCGGTTAATTTAATTTTGTTTCCGTCATAACCGGGTAAGATATTAAAATAGAATTCATTTCCATCTTTATCTGCTTTGTAAACAGTATTAATTGTGCCGGTTACCCATTTACCGGTATAACCCTCATATCCATAGAGCTGATTATTCGCTATACCGACTAATTGCTTTATAATAATTTCCGGACGCTTATTACTTTTAAAATTACCGCTGTTAATAACGATATCTTCATATGCATTGGTAATTGTAATAGCATAGGTATATTTATTAAAATCAACTGTCCTGCTGCCGGTATTGATTTTTTCTGAAACAACATTAGTTAATTCGATCTTCACCTGGGTCCCGCTGGGTAAAGTTGTTGTCGCCTGCGCTCCCTTTGTATAGCTGGTGGGAACATTGACAAAGGTTCCATTAATCTGTAATTGATTTAAGAGCCAGTCCGTCCAGGTACCTTCTCCATCCTGATGGCCGCTGTCACTTACCAGTGTTAATTTTAAGGTTTCACCATTTCCAAAAGAGGAGCCGGAATTAGGGCTTGTAATATTTCCCTGTCTTATTTCATTGTTGGAATAAGTTAATTTATAGCTGTTAACCTTCTTAAATGTAACTGTTACTTCCTGATCCTGGTCTGCCTTCTGCACCGTATAATCCCATTTATAGTCAGTAACTTTCGTTCCATTTATTATTGTACCATTTACTTTCACATTATCGATTACATAACCACGGTTAAATTCCACCCGGAAAGTCAGATCACTGTCCTTCTTGATTTTCTCAGGGCCGGTTACGCTTCCGACGTCCGAACTCGGTGTATCGTTAACTTTCGTTATATAAGTTACATTCAGGTTAGATGAATCTGATTCATAGAACAAAACAATCTCTCTGCCGTTTTCCAGTATTGTTCCCGCATCGGATTCCCCTACACTGTAATATACGATATCTTCATATACACCGACATACTGAATGGTATCCTGATCTACTTTTGCTTCAACAAAATTGTAGCCTGCAAAAGAAGGGGCATTCTCTTTGATTTCCCCTGCCGGAAGAAGAAATGATCCGTCATTATCATCCGCTCCGGAAATTCTTACTGTCACTGATTCCTCAGGATTAGCCCGGAGAATATTTCTCATGAGCAAACGCTGTGCGGCCTGCTCAGTCTCAACAGAAACAGTGGTATCCCCCTGAATATTTTTCAGGATATAAGAGCCGTCCGAAGATTCCAGATCAGCGCCGTCAGCTGTTACACTTTTTAAGCGATACCCCTTTCCAGTCTCAACCTGAAAGGACAGATCACTGTCTTTTTCTGCTTCCGCACTGGCAACAGCTTCTCCATTTACTTTAATAACTGCCTCACCGCTGACATCAAATGAAACCATAAAAGTATCTTTCTTTTCATTTTCTGAAGTCTCAGTAACCTCCTCTGTAACGGTCTCTTCCGTTTCCAGTTCATCTTCGGTGGATACTGCAGAGATTTCGCTCTCTGTCTCCGTATTCTCCCCGCCGGCTTCCGTGGTTTCTTCCGACTGGTCCGTCTCCGACGTCTGTGTTCCTTCCGGAACCTCCGAGCTTTCCTCATTTTCCGAAGAGTCTGATGAAGCTGCTGATGTCACTTCTTCTGTCTTATCCTCGTTTGCATCCGATGCCGGTTCACTTGATATTTCGGCTGCTGATTCTACTTCTGCGGCAGTAACAGTCATGCTGTCATTTCCCAACGTAGTGGCAGCCAGAACAAAAACCAGCAGAAATGCCCAAAGTCTTTGTAACGATTTTGCCTTTTTCATTCCTCTTTCTCCTCTCTTTTCTTTAAACAACACTTAACCAAACCCCTGTTTTCCTAACTGTCATTTACTGCTTCCTCTTCATCATCTTCCAAAGCACTGGCGATAAGCTTCAAGAGCTCCAGAGCGCTTCGAAAATGCTTTGTAATTCCTCTCTCCGTCCAGGATATGGATCCCTGCCATGTGGCATACTGTCTGCTGGTTATCCGGAGAATGAAGGAAGCCTTACGTCCAACCTGATTATTGGTATCCTGTTCATCCCGCACCTCTTCTGCCTCCTTATCTGCCCCTGTTTGGATTATTTGGTTCCGTATACTGATTTCCTTCACCATTAAATTGAGTATAACAGCCCTGGTGTTACATAAAGTGTTACACATCAGAAATTAGTGTAACTATTTTTTAACTTTTTTTGGATAAACAGGAATTTTTTATAGGAAAACACTTCTTAAAAAATTATTTTCCATGTAATACCAAAAAGACCGCCCGGATTTCTCCGGACGATCTTTTTGGCTAAGGAATTATTCCTCTTCTTTTTTACGTTTCTTTGCAGTAATTCCCAATGTCAGAATGGCTCCCATTATAAGGAATGACCAGCCGGCTATCGGTGAGCTGTCTCCGGTTCCGGGTCCCTTGCTTTCACCGAGAACCCCTACTTCAGGAGGCAGCGCTTCTCCAAGGACTCCTACTTCAGGCTGTGCAGGGGCAAATGCTTCTCCCAGTACTGCTGTTGCCGCCGCATCAGGTGCGCCTCCTGCAGGCTCATCCGGTATTGGTGCTGCCGCCGGTGTATGGCTGTTGGTAATCGTAAAGCCATCAATAACAGTACTGTAACCAACTACATCCGCTTCGTTAACCGAATATTCGATCTCCTTTCCGGCAGTATTATATTTCTCCAAATCAGTAAATTCATATGTCCACAAATTTTCAGCTGTTATCGTTGCCTCTGTTACAGCTTTATCATCTGCGAGTAAACTGACCAATATACTACCCGGACGAATATTATCCTGGTTATCTGCATCCTCCCAAATCTTTGTAACTAAAATATTCACAGGATCTTCTTCCGGATTCTTTCCGGTATATCTGTTCACCACTTCAAATCCATTTTCTGCATCCCCATCAATATGACTTTCATAGCCATTAATACTGTCTTCCTCAACCTCATAAATAATGGGAGTACCATTTTCCATAAACCGGGGAAGATCCTTAAATTCAAACGACCATCCCGTACTTTCATCAACGACAGCCTGATCCATTTCTTCCGAATCAGCCAAAAGCCTTATGGTAATACTCTCCGGCAATTCACCTCCGTCATAATCAAGCCATGTCTTGGTTCCCTGTACGGTGATCTGTGTTAAATCAGACTCAATCACTGTATTGGTAAAAATCCGTCCGTCCTGGCTGACTTCCTGTTCATAACCTTCCGGAATCACTTCCTCCACCGTATAGGTTATTTCCTTTCCGTCATCCGTATACCTTTTCAGCTTTTCAAAGCTATAACTCCAGACATTTCCATCTTTTTCCCATACAGGCGTCACATTTTCCTGCTTTACACCATCCGCATACAGATTAAGGACCAAATCATCCGGCCTGGTATTTCCTGCATTGCTGTAATCTACCCAGATCTTTGTTCCATTTACCGTCGTAAGCGTCTTTGCATCATCAATCAGCTTATTAACCAGATCATTGCTTTCTCCGGAATCTGTTCTTACATATCCATCCGGTACGCTTTCCATTACCGTATATACAATCTCTTTTCCTTCGGATGTATATATAGGTAAATCAGTAAAACGATAATTCCATTTATTTCCGTCCGTATTGCTCCAGACAGGGGTTTTCTCTACAGGTGTTCCGTCCGCGAGAAGTATTAAGCTGAATTCCTCTGCCGATGGCCTGGTTCCTTCGACATTACTGTAATCTTCCCAGGTCTTGGTTCCTTCGACCGATTTCAGAGTTCTCTCATCGTCATTTACCGTATTTTCGAAATTATTATCAGCCTTACCAGTCTGTGAATAATCCTGGAGTTTTTTCTCCTCTACCGTATAAACTATGAGTATCCCGTCATCCGAATATTTCTTCAGACCGGTATAACTATAGCTCCATACATTTCCGTCTTTTGTCCAATCCGGAGTTATATTTTCCAGCTTTTCACCATCCGCATACAGGTTCAGGATCAAATCATCCGGCCTGCTCTTCGTTACATTGCTGTAATCCTCCCAAACCTTTGTCCCGTTTACCGTGGTAAGCGTCCTTGAATCATCAGTCAGCTTATTGACCAGATCTCTGTTGTCCCGGGAATCGGTTCTTACATATCCATCCGGTATGGTTTCTGTTACCGTATATTTGATCTCCTGTCCATCGGATGTATATATCGGCAGATTATCATAACGGTAATTCCATTTATTCCCGTTAGTATTGCTCCAGACAGGCGCTTTGTCAACGGGCGAACCATCTGCAAGAAGGATTAAATTAAATTCTTTTGCCGTTGGCCTGGTTTTTTCCGCATTGCTGTAATCTTCCCATGTCTTGGTTCCTTCTACTGATGTCCGGGTTCTCTCATCATCCTTTACGGTGTTTACGAAGTTATTCCCATCTTTTACAGTCTGTGAATAATCCGGAAGCTTTTCCTCCACTACGGAATAGTTTATGAGCACCCCTTCATCCGTATATTTCTGCAGATCATTGTAGCTATAGCTCCACACATTCCCGTCCGTATTGCTCCAGACAGGTACGGCGTCAGTCAATTCCTTTCCATCCGCAAACAAATGCAGAGTCAGTGTCTGAGGTCTTGTTCCTCCGGCATTGCTGTAATCCACCCAGGTCTTGGTTCCGCTAAGTCCGGTCGTCCCCGTAAGTGTATTTATCACATCATAATTTTCTGTTCTTGAACGATATCCCTCTGCTTCTGCTTCTTTAATTTTATATTCAATTTCCGCGCCGTCTTTATTTTTAGGCAGTCCTGAAAACGTCCATGACCATCCATCTGCGGCAGTTACTTCTTTAGAATAAACATTCCCATCGGAGCCCTGAAGAATAATTGTGATGCTTTCCGGCCTGGTGCCATATGCATTATCATTATCTAACCAGGTTTTCCTGCCTTCAATTGTAATTTCATCAGGTGTATGAGTATTGGTCAGTATGAAACCGTCATTCCCAAAAGCATATTTTGTGGTATATCCTTCAACGTCTTCCTCTTTCACCGAATATTCAATACGTTTTCCATTTTCATACTCCGGCAGATCAGGAAAATGTCCGTTCCAATTGTTACCTGAATTAAGCGTTATTGTTTTTGCCGGAATATAGGGATTTCCATTCTTAAGCAGCTCCACTGTTACACTTTCAGGCCTGATTCCATCCTGATTATCTGCATCCGCCCATTTCTTGGCAACAGGAATCGTAATATTCCCTTTTCCGACTAACGTATTAGTAATAATATTTCCATCCTGGGAACTTTCGTAATTCTCCGGTACATTCGTTTCTTTTACTGTATAGGAGATTTCCTTTCCCGATGTATCATACTTGTTTACATCTTTAAAAGTATACATCCAGTCATTATCTTTGGTTAATACAGCGTTATTATTGGTAGCCTTGCCATTAGCTGTTAAGTTTACGGTAATACTATCCGGCCGGAGGCCTGCCGCATTATCATCATCAACCCATAGCTTGGTCACCTCTACATTTACAGGAGCCTCACCGGGATTTTTCCCCGTATAGGTATTTGTGATATTAAATTTATTCTTCTCATCTACAGTGGATACATATCCGTCAGGCACTATTTCCTCTACCGTATATATATACTGGCCTCCGCCAGGCCTGTATTGAGGCAGCTTTTCAAAGCTATAAGATGTTCCTCCGTTTGTTATCTCCGCAGTCCGGTATGGCGTTCCATCCCGATACAGGTTGATCGTAACCGTGGGATAATCTGTTGTTCCCTTCGGCACATTCCAGGTCTTCCTGCCGTTTATATCAATTCTTTTCAAATCAAAATAATAATTGATATCTATTTTATCGTTATTATTCGATGCAAAACCAATAACATTGGATTGTTCTTCGTTATATATATAGTCAGGATATCTGTCCTTATCTATACACAGTTTAATTGCCGCCTTTTCTGCAAGCGCGCTTACTGAATAAGAATAATCTACCTCATAATCACCATCTTCTTTTTCAAGAAGGTAATTTATCTTTACATTGGCATAGCTGCTTTTTCCTATATCTGCCCAGACAGCTTTGAATACAAACTCATTCTTATTATTTGCATATCTTACCGTAGAAGCATTTATTGTAAAACGAGAATACTGCCTGTAAACACCACTGTTATCACCTGCTAATTCCCAATGATCAAATATCTTCCCGTCCAGTGTCGGCACTTTATACGTTACAGCGACAATATTATTTTCACCTTCAAATGCTGTGTAAGTATCATCATCTGCAATTTCACCGGTTCCGCCGTTTAAATCATACCTAACCGTATATTTTGCTTTCTCTGTACTCAAAAATATCTGTTTATTTGTTTCTGATGACCAGTTTACCTTAAACATATACTTATACGTTTTATTATCTTTCGTATAAGAACCTTCTTTAATCTCAATCCCGTCCATGCCGGTTCCGCTTAATTTTATATCTTTTCCGTCATATCCCGGCTTAACATTAAAGTAAAACTCATTTCCGCCGCTGTTGGCAGCCTTATAAACATCATTTATAGTACCGTTTTTAAACAGGTTTCCATTGGCATCCAGGCCATAAAGCCGGTCACCCTCTATTCCCTCTAACTGCTTGATAATGATTTCCGGTCTTTTATTGCTTTTAAAATTACCGCTGCTTATATCTATATCTTCATACACATCGCTGATTGTAATTGTATAGGTATATTTATTAAAATTTTGACTTCTCCCGTTGCCGGTACTAATTCTTTCCGAATCAATTTGGGTCAGTTTTACATTCACCTTGGTACCGCTGGGTAAAATTGTTGTTGCTTCTGCGTTCGTCTCATACGAAGAAGGCACATTAATAAATACGCCATTGACCTGCAGGTTATTCAAGAGCCAATCCGTCCAGGTTCCTTCACCATCCTGATGCCCGCTGTCGCTTACCAACGTCAGGACTAATGGCTTTTCACCGGTAAAAGTTGAATTATTTCCCGGAGATGTAATATTACCCTGCATTATTTTACTATTATTATAAGTCAGCTTATAACTATTTATTTTCTTAAACGTTACTATAACATTCTGCGTTTTCGTAACATTCTGTATCGTATAATCCCATTTATTATCAGCGACTTTGGTTCCTGTTAATGACATACCGCCATTTATTTTCACATTGTCAATCTCATAACCACGGTTAACTTCAACCCGGAAAGTCAGCGCACTGTTCCTTTTCACACTCACCGGGCCCGTTACTGTTCCGCCGGCCGCGCTCTGTGCATTTCCCACCTGGGTTGTATAAGTCACTTCTACCTTCAGCGAATCCGATTCATAGTACAATACAATCTCTTTATTATCCTCTAAAATCGTTCCCGCATCCGTTTCTCCCGCACTGTAATAAACATAATTCTCATAAACCCCTGCAAACTGAATTACATCATCATCTACCCTTGCTTCAACAAAAGAATATCCGTCAAAAGCAGGAGCATGCTCTTTAATTTCCCCTACCGGAATATTGACTGTCCGATCATTCCCATCCGCTCCGGATACTCTTACTTTCACGGTTTCATCTGTGTTTGCAAGAAGGATATCACGCATAAGCATGCGCAGCTTATTCCGCTCGGTACTGACAGAAACTGTCATATCATCCTGAACATTTTCCAGCTGATACGTACCTGCTGAAGTACCCAGCTCACTGCCATCCGCCGTTACTTTCTTTATCCGGTAACCATCGGAAGCCTCCACATAAAATTCTACATTTGTACCGGCTTCGATATCTTCTACGAGAGAAACACTTTCTCCATTCACTTTGACAACAGCCCCGTCACCAACCTCAAAGGAAACCGTAAAGGAATCTTTTTCCTCCTCTTCAGAAGTCACTTCCGTTGAAGTCTCAGTAACTGTCTCTGTTTCAATCTCTTCTGTTTCTGTCCCCTCTTCGGAAGTTACAGCGGCGGGTTCACTCTCTGTCCCGCTTTTTGTACTTTCCTCATTATCTTCGGAGGCTGTTTCCGGCTCATCCGCCTTTCCCTCTTCAGATTTCTGCGTTCCTTCCGGGACTTCTGCCTTTTCATCACTGTCTGATGAAGCTGCAGAGGTCTCTTCCACTGTCTTTTTTTCATTTGCATCGGATGCCGATGCACTCGACACTTCGGTCGCTGATTCTACTTCCGCAGCATTAACAGTCACGCTGTCATTTCCTAACGTAGTAGCAACCAGAACAAAAACCAGCAAAAATGCCCAGAATCTTTGTAATGACTTTGCCCTTTTCATTCCACTTTCCCCTCTCTTTTTTACAATGCTTGCTAAAATTAAAATTGTCCTCACCATCTTTTTCTGCTTCACCATCTGACCTGCGGACAATGAATGAAGCTTTACGCCTGCTCTGTAAGTTTATATTCCGTTCTTCCCGCTCTTTTCTGCCTCCTTGTCTTCTCATATCTGCATATTGGGTTTCAGCCTACTGTTACGGGAGAACCTCTGCGGAAACATGAATCCGGCCTGTTAATATCGAATTCATAAATCAAATTTCCCCCATTAATAACTCAAGTATAATGATCAGGGTGTTACATCAAGTGTTACAAACCTAAATTAAGGATACTATTTTCCCTTTTTAAGTAAAATTTATAGATGACAGCAGATTCCCCCTCCGCCTTCGCATATATCAAACGCCAATCCCGTAATGGTGATAAGCCGTTTGACACATGCAAAGATTAGACTGCTAAAAATGCGCAAATAAAAAGACCGCCCGGATTTCTCCGAACGGCCTTTTTATGTATGGACTTATTTCTCTTCTTTTTTACGTTTCTTTGCTGTAATTCCCAATGTCAGAATGGCTCCCATTATAAGGAATGACCATCCGGCTATCGGTGCGGTATCTCCGGTTCCGGGTCCCTTGCTTTCGCCGAGAACTCCTACTTCAGGAGGTAACGCTTCTCCGAGGACTCCTACTTCAGGCTGTACAGGGGCTAATGCTTCTCCCAGTACGGCTGTTGTTGCTGTAGGTGTGCCAGGTGTCGGGTCGGATGTCGGTCCGGGGCCGGGTTCAGGGTCGGGGCCAGGTGTAACAGTATCTACTGCAAAGTGTGCGGTATAAGTTGCTGCCACATTTAAGCCATTCACTTTTGCAGGTACGTAAGTTGCATCTGTACTTACTATATCACCATTATTATTGGTCCAGTTTACAAAATGATAACCTGTTACTGCCGTAGCCGTAGAGCCCTGTGCTTCTCCCTTCACTGCCAGCAATGTTTCATCAGCTCTGCTGACACTTCCACTTCCATCAGCTACATAATTAATAGTGATTTCATTTTCAGTATATATTACCTTGAGCACATCACCATTTTCTACTTTTTCAGGAATATCCTCTGATGGTATCAGAGACTTCAGCATATCCAAAACTCTTCGTTCTGCCTTCACCAATTCCACTCTGTCATAGCTGTATCCGGGATATTCTTTCTGCTCAATGTCCTCTACATCCAAGGTATCCGGATCGTTTACCCAAACATCCTTACTTACCTCATATGTATCTCTCGCATCTGTTTCTCCTTCTACCCAATACTCCACTCCATAGGAAATAGTCTTTGTTATAGTCATGTCTTCCTCAAAGTGTGCTGTATAGGTATCAGCTACATTCAGATTATCTACCTTCTCGGGTATGAAATGAAGTTCTTCACTTACAATATCTCCCTTGCTGTTAGTCCAATTTGTCAGTTTATAACCATAGTCCGGTTTAGCTGTGGAACCTTCTGCAATACCTGTAGCAGGTGCAAGGCTTTCGTTGTCAGGATCCACGATGCCATTTCCATCAGCAAGATAAATAATTGAAATTTTTTCATTTTCCTCAAAGTTTGCATAATAGGTTGCCGCTACATTCAGTCCGCCTACCTTGACAGGTGTGAAGGATACATCTGTACCTAACACATTATCATCCGCATCTGTCCAGTTTTTAAAGGTATATCCGGCTGCTGCTGTCGCTGTCGAACCTCCAGCAATTCCCGTTGCCGGTGCAATTGTCTCGTCTGTAGGATTTACGTCTCCTCCAATACGTGCTACATAATTGATTGTTACTTCTGCATTCTCTACGAAGTTCGCATAATAGGTCGCTGCTACATTCAGTCCGTCTACCTTAGCTGGTACAAAGGTTGCATCTGTACTTACTTCCTTTTTATTCTCATCTGTCCAGTTTACAAAGGTATATCCGGGTGCCGCTGTCGCTGTGGAACCTGTTGCTGTACCTGTTACAGGGCGAAGAGTTTCTGATCCCTTATCTACGCTTCCTCCGGTACGCGCCACATAATTAATTGTTACTTCTTTATTCTCTTCGAAGTTAGCATAATACGTTGCCGCTACATTCAGTCCGTTTACCTTCGCTGGTACAAAGACTGGATCTGTACTTATTTCATTATTATACTGATCCGTCCAGTTTTTAAAGGTATATCCGGCGCCTGCTGTCGCTGTCGATCCTTCTGCCACACCTGATGCAGGAGGGAGAATTTCTTCATCTTTGTTTACACTTCCTCCGATACGCGCCACATAATTAATTGTTATTGATTCGTTCTCTTTGAAGTTTGCATAATAGGTTGCCGCCACATTCAGTCCGTCTACCTTAGCTGGTACAAAGGTTGCATTTGTACTTACTTCCTTCTCATTCTCATCAGTCCAGTTTACAAAGGTATATCCGGCAGCGGCTGTCGCCGTAGAACCTGTTGCTGTATCTGTTGCAGGGAGAAGATTTTCTGATCTCTTGTCTACACTTCCTCCGGTACGCGCTTCATAATTAATTGTTACTGCTTCATTCTCATCAAAATTTGCATAATAGGTTGCACCTTCATAAGCTCCATCCACTTTTCCAGGTATAAATTCAGGTGCTGTCCCTACTTCATTGCCCTTTGAATCGGTCCAGCTCACAAACCTATATCCAGGTGATGCCGTTGCCTTCGAACCTTCTGCAGTTCCGGTTGCAGGAGACAGTGTCTCACTTCCCTTGCTTACCACACCGCCTTCATTGGCAATATAATTGATTGTTATCTTATCATTTTCCTCAAAATATGCTGTATAAGTATCTGCTACATTTAAACCGTTTACTTTTTTAGGAACAAATTCGGCTTCCGAACTAACTACAGTACCTCCTGCGTTTTTCCAGTTTACAAAATGATAACCCTTCGCTGCCTCAGCTGTGGAACCTGCCGCCTTACCGCTAACTGTTTTTATTGTTTCACCGCTATTGGTAACACTTCCATTATCATCAGCCATATAATTGATTGTGACACTATTTTCTGTATAAAACACCTTCAGTACATCACCATTTCCCACTGTTTCAGGTAAATCTTTTGAAGGTATCAGTGCCTTTAACCTATCAAACAGGCCTTTGCTTGCTCTTACATGTTCCACTTTACTATAACTGTATCCGGGATATTCCTTTTGTTCAATGTCCTCCACATTCAGAGTATCATCATCATAAACCCATACGTCCTGGCTTACCTTATACGAATCTCTGGCTGTGCTTTCTCCCTCAAGCCAATACTCTACACTATAGGATATTGTCTTAGTTATAGTTGTATCTTTTACAAAATGCGCGGTATAGGTTTCCGCAACATTCAGGCCATTAACTTTCCCCGGAATGAATTGGAGTTCTTTACCTACCTCTTCTCCTTTGCTGTTGGTCCAGTTTTCCAGCTTATAACCATAGTTCGGTGTTGCAAGAGACCCCTTGGCTACTCCTGTTGCAGGTGCCAGGTCTTCACTTCTAGGTTCTACTGTTCCTTTTCCATCAGCAACATAGGTAATAGTAATATCTGCATTTTGCTTGAAGTGTGCCTCATAAGTTGCCGCAACATTTAATCCGTCTACTTTTTCAGGAGTAAATGATGCATCTGTACCTACTGTATCACCCTTTTCATTTGTCCATTTTTCAAAGGTATATCCATTGGCAGCTGTGGCTGTTGAGCCTTGTGCTGTTCCGTTGACAGGAGCTATTGTTTCTGACCCGAGCGATACACTTCCGCCTGTATGAGCAACATAATTGATTGTTATATCATCATTTTCTACGAAGTTTGCTGTATAAGTTGCAGGAACATTAACCCCATTTACCTTTTGAGGTACAAAATTAAGCGTGGTACTTACAGTATTGCCATCTTTATCTGTCCATTTTACAAAATGATATCCTGCAGAGGCCGTTGCCAAAGATCCCTGCGCAATTCCGGTTGCAGGCCGTAAGGATTCAAATGTCTGAGATACGCTTCCGCCTGCAGTTGCCTGATAATTAATAGTAATATTTTCATTTTCTGCAAAAACTGCATAATATGTCGCGGCTACGTTAACCCCATCTACCTTTTGAGGTACAAAATTCAATTGGGTACTTACAGTATTGCCACCTTCATCTATCCATTTTTCAAAATGATATCCAGCAAAGGCCGTTGCCAAAGATCCCTGTGCGGTTTCGGTAACAGGCAGTAAAGTTTCATATGGCCGTGAGACACTTCCGCCAGTCTTTGCTTCATAATTAATTGTAACTTTTTCATTTTCCACATAATATACTTCAATCAGTTTATTATTAGAGGTTATTTTTGTAGGAAGTTCAGGTACTATTTTATCCTCATGATAACCATTCGGACATTTATCAATGACAGAAGTTATTTCCATTCCATTGACAACTGTGTCACTTTCTGTCCAGGCAGACTGGAATATATCGCCTAAATAGTAGTGAACCTGATAAGTTATTTTCTGCTTTTCATAATAGAACTTGAATACATTTTGGGAAGAGTCCTTGGACAAGGAAACATACATATTTTCGTCCTGCCCGTCAGCCAATACATATCCCTCAGACTGTAAATCGGGTGCTGTAATCATTATGGCAGCACTCATTGTCTTGTCTGTTGTTTTCTTTAATTCTTCTCCGCTCTCTTTTTCAATGGCAATTATCGTATATTCACGAGGTGACGGTTTGGAATAATAGAAAACAATTTCATTGCCTGTCTGTGCCAAATCAAGCTGTTTCATTGCTTCATCAGGAACAAACTCTTCAATATCAACTGCCCATTCGGTTACCTTCTTACCTACTCTGATATTCTCTCTTGTCACAGAAGGGCTTAATTCCTCACCGGTATCCTGATTTAGATATTTTACTGTATAAGAAGTATACAGTTTAGGACTCCAATGAGCATATAATGTAAATCCTTTTGTAACCGGAGTTCCAAAATCATACTTTGCTCCGCCATCTTTTGCAGTATACCAGCCCTGGAAATCATATCCTTCTCTTTCCGGAGATGCAGGCTGCCCAACTTTTTCCTTATATGGCACATTCACTCTTTGAGCTGTCGGTGCATTTGAATAATTCTGATCAAAAATCACATCATACTTATTAATTTCCCAACCGGCATATACGGTGATGTTATGTGCCGGCATTTTATCACGTCCGAAATTGACTTCAGACTGTCCGCTCGTATCATAATACCAACCTGTAAACCGATACCCTTCACGGGTGGGAACTGTTCCCGGTCTGGTGAATGTTGCTTCATATTTCACTTTTTGAGAACCAGGATTGCCTGATGCATCTGTTGCATTTAAATTATAAGTAACATTGTAACTATTGCGGCTATAATAAAGGGTTTTGGAGCTCGTACTCATATGATCATATGTAAAGCCCTCTATTTCAATAATATCACCTTCATTAATTGACCAGCCACTGGGCATGGTACCTCTCATGTATTCCGAATACCCGGAGCCATTCAAGTTCTCCGTTTTATAATATATGGTAACCATGGGTGGCCTACTACCATATCTTTTGATATTTTCCGCAGGCATGGTTTTCATCGCACCCACACCAGTATTTAAACCACTGCTGGTATACCACATATACTGGCTATGGGCAGCGTCTCCCCACTGTGATGATACATCTTCACCATACTTTGCTGTTATAGTCAGATTATTCTGTATAACCCAGTTATCTCTGCTATTCTTTAAATAGAATGTTACGTTAAATGATTTTCTATTAAATTTAACATTTACAACTGTGCTTCCATCCAATTCGATAACTTTACCAGTTTCCATCACAGGTGTATCAAATCCTTTTGCTTCTAACCCTATTTCCGTAAATTTTGAATTATCTACATTGGGTTTTTGGGTAACCTGTGTCCCCACAACACCATTAGCTGTTGTACTGTATAAGAAATCATACCCCGTACCATCAACATTCTCAACCCAATAAACGATAGAATAATTTGCCTTCTGATTAGGTTTCAGCGCCCATTTTGCAGTTAACTCAACCGGGCCTTCTACCGTCAGATTCGTTACAGGCTTATTATCAAGATACCAACCTTCAAAATTGTAACCATTTTTAGCAGGAACGATTGTTGAAAGATCAATAACTGAGCCAAACGGTTTTTCCAGAGCTGTAATATAGTTTCCTCCAACGGAATCAAACCGAACGGTATAAATAATTCTGCTATATACGATTTCAATAACTGTATTATTACCAACTAAAGTATTATCTACGATTCCGGCTTCAAATCCCTGACGCTTCTGAGCTGCTGCTTCTGTCTGAGATCCAAACATTCCCTGTTTTGTTTCACGCTCTTCTGAATAGGTACCATCCAGATTTTCGAACTTATGGACAACAGTATACTGTACCTGTGTAGGAGAATAAGTAACTACTATTACTGTATCTTCCTTCGGCATCTGTCCTTCTACTACAGTCTGGCTTGCTGTGTAACCGGTAATTGCAGGCGAAGTCTTTCTGTATGTGCTGCCTTCCTTAACATCAATGTAGTATGTACTTGCAGCGGTACGTCCGGCTATTTCTCCAGCATCCTCAGCATACTGATACTTAATTGTCAATGTATGCATAGGTTTTTCAGAAGAAGCATCTACTACCATAATATCATGGCTTGCTGTCTTATTTCCATTTATGGTAACAGAAATCGTTGCGAAGCCTTCACTTACACCAGTAACGACACCATTTTCATCAACCGTAGCAATCTTTTCATTATCAGAAGACCAAGTTGTTTCTGTAACTTCTCCGTTTTCAGGAGTAATCACCGCTCTTAATGTAATGGTCTTTCCCATATTAACGATATCAGCACCTTCTATTTTTACGCTTTCAACAGATACAGAAGGAGCATTAACTTTTACATCCACGGAATCTGTAAAATCACCGTCTACTGTTTTCACAGTGATTGTTGTATTCCCTGCTGCCAAAGCATCAACATTGCCATCTTCATCAACAGTTGCAACCTCTTCATTTGAAGAACTCCAGATTACAGATTGAATAGTTGCGTTTTCAGGACTGATAGTATATTTAAAGGTATATGAATCACCAACTGTCAATTCGCCAATTTCAGGATTTGTAATTGATATTCCGGTAACTTCCACTGGTTTATTTTTAATTTGGATTTCTTTTGTATTAGATACAGTTTTTTCTCTTTTACCAAATACTGTTGAATATGTATATTTAATACTAACTTGTACTTTCACCGTTCCGGCAGTTCTTGCATGAAGTATTCCAGTATCGCTGTCGATTGTCGCACTTTCACTTCCGCTCAAAATTTGCCAAGCTTCGGAACCTGAAACTACATCCTTTTCGTCTATATTCGTTCTACTATATGTAAGAGTTAAATCAGTACCGGTATAAACATCTCCCTCTACCGGATTAATCGTTACTGCTCCATTACGCGTAGATGCATATAATGCAACATTGGCTGCTGCCGGCTCTGCAATAATATCTACAGTAACATTCTCTTCAATATTACTTAATGTATATACACCATCTGTTTCTGTAAGGGCATTGCCGTCCGCCTTAACTTCCTTAATGCGATATCCCTTAGACTCATCAGCTTCTACTGAAAACTGTAAGTCTTTTCCTTTTTCCACTTCAGCATTGGTAACGGCTTCTCCGTCTACCTTGACTGTAGCTTCTCCGGATATATTGAAGTTGACTGCATAAGTCACTTTATTGTTTTCTGTGATTTCCTCCGTATCTGTCACGGACTCTTCCGTTTCCAGCTTATCTTCGTCAGATACAGTAGTGGTTTCACTCTCAGTCTCTGTACTTTCTATGCTGGTATCTGTAGAACTTTCTATGCTGGTATCTGTAGAATCTTCTGACGGATCCACAGTTCCCTCGTCAGTAGTCTGCATTCCTTCCGGGACTTCCGACTTTTCCTCATTTTCCAAAGAATCTGATGAAGGTGCAGGTGTCTCTTCTCCTGTCTTATCCTCAATTGTGTTTGATTCCGGTTCACCCGCTTCTTCCGTTACCGATTGTACTTCCGCGGCATTAACAGTCATACTGTCATGTCCCAACGTAGTGGCAACCAGAACAAAAACAAGCAAGAACGCCCAAAATCTTTGTAATGACTTTGCCTTTTTCATTCTTCTTTCTCCTCTCTTTTTAAACAACTCTTAACTAAAACCCCTGAATTTCCTAACTGCTTTTACCTTCTTCTTCATCCAAAGCGCTGTCGATAAGCTTTATTAATTCCAAGGCGCTCCGGAAATGCTTTGTAACTCCCCTCTCCGTCCAGGATATGGAGCCCTGCCATGTGGCATTCTGTCTGCTGGTTACCCGGACAATAAAGGAAGCTTTGTGTCCTACCAGATTTTTACTGTCCTGCTCATCCCGCACTGCTTCGCCTCCTTGTCTGCTCCTGTTTGAAAAATTGTTTCAGTATACTGTCCCGGGTTACTGCATGAGGAAATTTAAAATTATTAACGGATACGTCTAACTTTATAATTCATATCTCCCTCATCATTAACTTGAGTATAACTATCACCACGTAACACCAACCGTTACATTTTTTGAAATAATGTTACAATTTCAAATTTTTTTTATTGCACAAAAAAAGACAGAACAAACGCCCGGATTATTCCAGGCGTTCATTCTGTCTCAATATTTCTTATTATTTATTTTATTTCCATATCAGTCCCAAAGGGAATTCGTCTTGGTAAAAGTTATATTCTCTTTCGGCAGGCTGTCTTCAGCAGCCGGCTGCACCTTGTATTCTATGGCTGCGCGGGCCTTCAGGCCAAAGCTGAGGAAGCGTCCGTCAATCCTGTGCTGAATGATCACACAGTCTTCCAAACGAAGTCCATTCAGCAGCATCAGGTACTGATTCATTCCATAACGTGTATAAAAATCACCCTTCCTCAGGGAAGTTCCTATGGCAAGTTTCAGCTTTTCCATATATTTTTCAAGCTTTACCTCATCTGTAAGGGGGCGCCCTTCCCGATCTACCATGGTACACAGCATAAGATAGGCGGACTGCCCGTTACGTTCCAGCATTCGGCATACTATATGATAGCAGTCGGTAAAACCGGGATAGGTGCAGAAATAAGCTCCGGACTGGAATTTTTCTTCCTGAAGCCCCTGTTTGATATCAGTCATAACCACCGCATGATACTGAACCTTGTCGCTCATGGCATGGAATCTTTCCACCATTTCCTCCGACGGAGTAAGGCCCAGTTCTTCAAAATAGAAGGTGGTTGCTTTTTCATACACTTCCATTGCTTCCTTGAAACGTCCCAATGACATGAGACAGTCAATCTGAAGAAGATAAAACTCCTCATAGGGATAATAACGGCAGGCCTGCTCACTCAATTCCAGAAGTTCCTCATGCCTGTCCTGCTTCAGCAGAATGATCTCCGCTTCCTTCAGGCATTCAAAATATTTTTTCTGGTAATCCGCGCAGGCTATCGCCACCCATTCCTCCCCGCCAAGCTCCGGCAGGAAATCCCCCTGATATACACGGCAGGCCTTCATTAGATAAGAAAGTTTAGTTTCCTCATCCTTTTCCATTTCTGCCTGCTCATATGCATTTACAAAAACTTCCGTATCCAGTTCTACCGGCACCTCATTCCGATCCCAGAAATAATTGCCCAGCTTAATCCGGATACAATCTGCATCTTTGAAAGCTTCTGTTTTTTTAAGATATTTGCGCAGGCGATGAGCATTAACCCGCAAAGTCACTGCCGGATCCTCCAGCACATCATTCCCATACAGCCTGTCTATCAGCTGCTTTCTGGGAATACCTGCATTCCCGGCAGCCAACACACTGATCAAAAGCTGGATCATCTTCGTCGTATTAGCATATTCCAACGGAATCGGTTCCTTCCCCTGGGAAAGACTAAAACCACCTAACATATTCACATTAATAATTTTTTTGTCTTCCATTATCCCTCTTCATTTCTATTTTTAAGCTGCGTGAGCATAATAGTTACATCCATCATAAGTTTAGTATAAAAATATTATCCTTTTTTGTCAACGAAAAGCACCATGATAAAAATAATATTCTTTTTTAACGAATCCTGAACCATCTGATTTCATGAACGTTTTCTGAAATAAAACATAAAAACTCTTTTCTGCGCTCCGGTCAGGCATTTTACTGCTGACTTTTATGGTCAACGGCAGTATAATAAAAAATAACGATTGTACATAAGGAGGGTTTTATGAAATTTGACACCATACATCACGTGGCATTGATATGTTCTGATTATAAAGCTTCCCGGCACTTCTACGTGGATTTGCTGGGTTTTGAAATCATCAGGGAAAATTACCGGGAAAACCGGGGAGATTATAAGCTTGATTTGAAGCTGGGGGATTGTGAACTGGAGCTTTTTGCCATCCCGGGCAGCCCGGCACGCCCCAGCTATCCTGAAGCCTGCGGTTTAAGGCATCTGGCCTTCCGGGTCGACTGCATCGAAGATACGATCCGGGAGCTGCAGGAGCTTGGAATCGAAACGGAACCTGTGCGAATTGACGAGTTCACTCAGAAAAAGATGACTTTTTTCAAGGATCCGGACGGGCTTCCTCTGGAACTGCATGAATAAGGGAATGGCGGGGCTATGCCAACGCCCCGCCATGGAATTCACATTCATAGACCTTTTGGTTTCTGTAATAGATCTCTTCCCTTCCCTGAAACCACTGCATGTTTCCCTGCTGTGAACAGTGGTAAACATATTCCTCTTTCCGGTAGAGCTCCGGCCCGCGGAAGGGGGCTTCTTTTTGCACATGGGAAAGAGCCTCTTTTAAGAACCGGGAGTTAAAGCCGTCCGCCAGAATACGTCCGGCATAATTCATTGACCAGATCGGTATTCTTTTATCCTGCTGCTTTTCCCAGACCGCTTCTTCTCCTGAAAAGGCTGTACCGCCCAGATAGGTATCCAGATATAGAAAATCTTCATCTTCATAAATGAAATCATGGGCAAGGGGACGGCAGGGCTGTTTTTCTTCCGTACCGTTTCCTGCATAGCTGTTCTTTTTAGCGCTGAGAAGAAATTCTGCCAGCTTTTGAGAGGACAACGGAAAAGCAGGGAGCGTTCCTGCAGTCTCCGTACATTCATTTCCATATATCAGGGCATCCACTGTTACTCCAAAAATATCAGCAAGCAATGTAAGATTAAGGATATCCGGATAGTTTGCTCCCTTTTCCCATTTTGCCACGGCCTGGCGGGAAACCTGAAGATTTTCAGCAAGATCCTCCTGGGAAAGATTCCGGGCTTTACGGTATTTTTGCAGGTTGAAAGGAAAACGGATTGCGGTCATGGCAGCCTCCTGTATGGTGTTTTTCTTACTATTATACCCGCACTTTTTTCCATATGCCACCAACAGAGGCTTGTCAGACTGACAACCACAGGTTCCGTGCCGGTCCGCATTTTCTTCTGCTCCGTTTTCTTCTAATTTCTATCGAAGGTTATTTTACTGATGAGGTGTCTTGCTTTATCCGCGTCCTTCTTTTTTACCAGTACTTCATATTCTTTGGAGTAATCCGGTTTTATGCCAAAACTTCCTGTCACTGCCCGGGACGCTCCCAGGCCTGTGCCGCCGGAAAGGTCACGGACTTTCGTCGTATACCAGATATGATTGGAGGCCAGGACGTCCCTCACCCTGGTAAAGTTTGACAGGGAAAAACCCGAAAAAATACGCTCCTTAAACAATCCCATCCATATCACCCTTCTTCCACTATCAGCAGATTCCATGGCTGAACCTGCAGTCTTTCCCCCTTATCCACTTCCCTGCCGGAAAACAATTCGCGTCCTTTATGGCCGCTGCCGCATTCCTGAAGTTCCCTGGAATAATTCAGGTAATAAGTAACACGGTTTCCACTGCTGTTCCTGCCTTCTCTTATAATCAGGGGAAAATGAATTTCCTGTTTCCAGGTCCACCAGCCTTTTTCCTGCCATATTTCCGTGAGCAGAGCTTTCAGATAGGCAGACGAGGTCATACAGCCCATATAAATACAGAGGCCTTTGCCGAATTCTTTTCTGGTGACCGCCGCATAGGCTTTCCATGCGTAATGATTATATCCTGAAATCACCTGAGCATCCCCATTTTCCAGAAGCTCCATAAACAGCCGGGCCTTTCTCTCTTCTTCCGGAATTTGGTATGAATCCCCCGTCAATCCCACATTGACAGGCACTGTGAACTGGTTATAGGTAATACCGAAGCATTCCTTCAGCAGATGAGGCTGGACATCCGACCAAACCTTTACATGTTCATCGGTAAAAGCTGTTTTAAAGGTGGCCAGTACACAGCCACCCCGGGCTGCATAATCCTTAATCCGCTGCAGGCATTCTTCCGGGGCGGAGTAAAGGGCTGGCACAAACAGCATATCGTACCGATCCAGCTCCTTTTCATCTGTACTCACAAAATCACATTCGATGTTCATTTCATACAGAGCATCATAAATCCATCTTACCACATCATTATAGTTGACAGTATTCCCGCCGTCTGCCGGGAAGGGGAACCATTTCAGGGCTGAAAGGGCTTCATTGCTTACCATGATGGCTGTTTTATTCTCTTTTTTCAGATGAACCAGGCTGGGGCTGAGTTCACGGAACTGCCGGCCAATGCAGCAGGCTTCACGATAAACCGCATTTTCTTCCAGGTCATGACTGAGAAGGCCTTTCCAGTATGTTTCGCAGGCATTGTGAATGGAATGCCAGTGCCAGTACATAACGGAATCCGCACCGCTGGCCAGATGGCTGAAGGCCTGCAGCCGCAGCTGGCCTTCATAGGGCGTCCATTCGGGAAAGCCCTGGGCTTCTGTTTCTATCAGCAAATAGTTATCTTTTTTCAGGGAACGGATTAGGTCGCCGCCGAAAGCGATTTCCTTGCCTGTCAACAAATCCTGTGTGGGGTGGTAAATGTCACAGCCGGCTATGGTTACCGCTTCAGCTGCTTTGAAATGATCCACATCGGGCTGTACTCCATGGGAATACCCTTTCCATTCAAAATCAAAATTATGGGTGATAAACTGGTCTTCTCTTTTATATTCTCCTACGATCTCTGCCTGTCTTTTCAGGAAATCCGTAACAAGCTGTCTCTGGAATTTTTCAAACTCACAGCCAAGGCTTCCGTTAATCGTACCGGTTACGCTGGGGAATTCTTCCCAGGAATTGATGCGGTTGCTCCAGTAAGCAAGGCCGAAGTCATGATTGAAGCGTTCCAGGTTTCCGTCATATTTTTTCCGGATGTATCTGACAAACATCTGCTGTACATTTTCACTGCTGGTACCGAAATGCTTGGTTTCGTTATCCAGCTGAAAACCGATGACACAGCGGTATCCCTTAACCGCCTCCATCAGTCTGCGTATGATCCGCTCCGCGAAGAATCGATAGGCAGGATGGGTGATATCCATGATCTGCCTGGCACCGTAAGGCCTTCTGCCGCTTCGATCCGTGACCATGACCTCCGGGTAAGCTTTTGCCATCCAGGCCGGTATGGCGTAGGTAGGGGTTCCCACAATAACGTAAAGGCCTTCTTTTTCACAGGCATCCAGAACTTTGGTTACATGGGAAAAATCGAAAACGCCTTCCTCCGGTTCTTCCGTACTCCATGTGGATTCCGCGATCCTGATTACGTTGATCCCGGCCTTTTTCATCATACTGATGTCTTTGTCCAGCCTTTCATAAGGCATGTATTCATCATAATATGCTGCTCCGTATAGCAATTGATCCATGGCTCATCCTCCTGTTTTATCTGATAGTTCTATCATATAAAGGTTCGGTGGGATCCGCAAGACGGATTTATGTGGACAGGTGTCCATGTTTTTTATTACGGGAAATTTCAATGGGTTATTTTTCACATGCATATGCAGACTGTAATGTAAATAACTCAAATGGTCACGCAGTACGTGACCATTTGAAAATTTATAATAACAATGCAGCCCTAAATAATTCTTTAGCCTGTAAAGTCTATTGACGGTGAATATGAGCAGGATTTTCGTTGTTCAAAATCGTATTCATATAAAATACATTTACCAAAACCCTTTGAATTTTGTCCTAAGAAAAACATAAATGCATTGGGAGCAGAAGCAAAAATATGTAGTACTGCCTGCCGCTCTTTAATAGTTCTTTGCGATATGGCATTATAAACTGCATTGGCAAGAATTGCTGCATGATTTCCATCTACTATTGAAAAATTTGTAGTACCGCCTTCACTTGGAGTACAATTAATAATACGCCCAATTGTCAGATTGTTCTCTTTAAAAAAATCAATCACATCTTTGTGAATATTACGAGTAACATTTAGGATTAATGCAGTGTCATATTGATTTTCACTAAATGTTTCATATAATATATCCCAATTGCAATAATTCCTTTTAGATGATAGTTTTACATCCCACAATTCAATCCCCTTCGTTGCTGTTTTTTGCATTGGAAAGATGTTGATCCCCATTTTACTATTGAATATTCTTCCTGCTGCAAAAGCTATGGATGTATGGGTATCTAAATATATTTGATAGGCCTGCTTTTTACTTGTAGCCTCGAATAAAAATCCTTTTAGTTTTTCATAAACATCATTATTCCAATTATATTCATCCTTAATTTTGCGGCCATCAAACAAGTCAGTTAATGACAAACAACTTTCTGTCTTTTCCTCTATGTCTCCTCCTTCACAGATAAAGCTTTTTACTCCAATAGATATTCTTTCAGGCGTATAGCTATTAGCGACAAGAGTAATGCGTTTTTGCAGCTCTTCATCAAATTCTTTTCTATCAATACCCTTACCATGTGTTGACGAAATCATTTGATCATTTACGGTTGCCGATGCAATAAGGTCAATCTGGTCAAATGTCATTACATTTTTGCTGTACGAAACATAGCGAAGCAAAGATGCGACAACAATCGTATGCAATATATTTACATCATATGGAAGACGTGAAAACGATATTTCTTTATCTTTAATAATATTTATATCAAACCCTATTAATGCTTTTTTCGCTTTAGCATCTAATTCTCCCTGGTAAAATTTGTCTATAGAATTAATAAATGTAATTGCATTATCATCACACTGACCAATTAAAAAAAGTTCAAATTTGGCCGAGCCTACATCGTCACGAATAAGATCTCTTAGCCATGTTTGTATTGAACTTTTGCTAAAAGTATTAATTGTTGATTTCACCTGAATACTTTTAATAATTCTGCCATTTTCTTCTAATGCAATATCAACTTTATCATCATTCGACTTTAATTCTATATAAATTTTATCCCAATTTTTCTGACACAACGCTTCAAGAACGGAAGCAAATGCCTGATATAAAAAACCTCTTGATGCTTCTTTTCCTCCCAAAATTCCAACCTCTTTCATCTTTATATGGAATAGTACATCTTCTTCTGCGCTTAGCAAGAGCTTTATGAACTGGCTCAACATGGCCTTTTGATGTACTCTTTCCTACAGATTGTGAAATATACTTCTTATATATTTGGCTATGGCCATTTCTTTTCTCAACATATATTCTATATTTCAATCCATATTTTCATCTGTCTTTCCATCTAATATTATATTGTATATAAGTTCGATATATCATTTGATATCCATATTCCAATCCACGAGGCTATGTAAGCCTCGACCGTCATTGCGGTAGCGTTCTACTGCTGGAAGTCATTTCAATCCACGAGGCTACGTAAGCCTCGACTACGCGTAATCTGGATTGTTTTGTAAGTATCATTATTTCAATCCACGAGGCTGCATAGGCTTCGACTTTCGAAATGTCCATATCCAGAATATGCAATATATTTCTATCCACGAAGCCGCATAGGCTTCGACCTTGATTTTGAACATTTAATACATATGTATGATAATTTCAATCCACGAAACTGCATAGACTTCGACGCGAGAGACGAGCTCATTAAAGCAGGGTTGATCATTTCAATCCACGAGGCTACGTAAGCCTCGACGCGTATGAACCGGGCTATTGTCATCAGCCTTGGGCTATTTCAATCCACGAGGCTACATAAGCCTCTACCCTTCTATGTATCGTTCTTCCATACTTGCTACAATTTCAATCCACGAGGCTACATAAGCCTCGACACTCATGCATCACGTAATGATCACTGGGATGTGCACATTTCAATCCACGAGGCTACATAAGCCTCGACATCAAGAGTTTTTAGATCAGGAAGATATAGATAAATTTCAATCCACGAGGCTACATAAGCCTCGACAATTCGTTTCATCCACATCCATGGCATCCAGTTGATTTCAATCCACGAGGCTACGTAAACCTCGACATTAAGGCCGCCGCTGGCAATGTGTCCCCAAGCAATTTCAATCCACAAGGCTACGTAAGCCTCGACAAACTTTCCTGCCGAATGGGCCAGAGTGACCGAGATTTCAATCCACGAGGCTACGTAAGCCTCGACTTGCGGCATTTTCTTTATGCCCGGTAGCAGAGGATTTCAATCCACGAGGCTACGTAAGCTTCGACGATTTCATGCGGAGCATGTTTTATTTATAATCGACATTTCAATCCACGAGGCTACGTAAGCTTCGACATACCGTACTATCATCAATGGCCTTTATCATACTTTATTTCAATCCACGAGGCTACGTAAGCTTCGACCCCACAAGGCTTGTCTGGTCGTGCTCCGTCAAAGTATTTCAATCCACGAGGCTACGTAAGCCTCGACTATACCCCTACTTATCTTGTTTAATGTTTTTAAATTTCAATCCACGAGGCTACGTAAGCCTCGACGCAGATTGCAATGCTGGAGGTGATATAGGACAGGCATTTCAATCCACGAGGCTACGTAAGCCTCGACAGCAAAAACATTCAAAATAACATAACCATTTAACCCCGAAATATAACTCTTACACAAATATATCTTTACACATTTATATAATAAGCCTTCAAAACATTTATGTCCATAATATTTAAGCACTTTTTTGGTGCGAATCCCCCGGTATTTTCATGTGCACTATACATTCGCACCTTACTTATGACCCTCTTAAAATTATAAACTCCACTCTTATTTTATCATCTAAAAACAAATATCACTAATTCTTTTTTACTCAATATAACGTTTATTTAATAAAATAAGTCCATACAGCATTTTTAATCCCTAAAATCATTAAAAAAGCTCTCATACAACTCTTTCATATGCTCATCCATTATTTTTTCAGCCGCTTCATCATCCTTCCTCTCAAAAGCGTCCACAATCTGTCCATGATAATACAAACCGGCCCGGTTTCCTCTCGCCTGTACCACTTTTTCAAAGGAACTCTTCATCACTTCATTCATAATATCATAAATCCGCATGATAATAGAATTGCCGGCTATCCGGGCCATTTTGATATGAAACAGGTAATCGAAGCGCGCAAACTCGGGAAGATAATCCTTTGTCGCTTCCATCTTTTGAAATAAGGACTCTAATTCTTTCACGTCTTCTTCAGAGGCACTGCGGCAGGCTTCTCCGCAGACCGGGCCTTCTATCATTCTGCGCAGCTGAAGGATTTCTTCCATACCATTATCATTGAGATATGCCGCAGGTATTAAAGGGCTCATTACGGAAGCGGCATCCGGGCTCCTCACAAAGGAGCCCTCTCCGAATCGTGTTTCCAGCAATTCCAAAGCAGATAATTTCTGCAGGGCATTGCGCACCGTTACCCGGCTGACGCCGAACTGCCGGGCCAGTTCATTTTCAGATGGAATCTTTTCACCGGGCTTCCACTCTCCCTCCAGAATCTGCTCCTTCATCTGTACAAAAACCTGATCACTTATGCTGTCCCTGCTTATTTTCTGAATTGCCATGTATTCCTCTTTCTTCCGTCTCTTCTACAGAATTTCCGTTTTCTTTAAAATACGCCGGATATGCTCTTTTTCTTCCTCACTTGCTTTAGGGAAGGGTTTGGAAGAACAGGCGCAGTCTATAATTTCCTTCATAGCCATTGCTTCTTTTATATAAGGAATAAACGGTGTGCCCACCTGATATATTTCCATGAGCCGGTCAATTTTCTTTTGAAGAACGCTGACCTGTTCCAGATCCTCACGGGCGAATGCCTCCGTCCAGGAATGGCATAATCCGGGAACCAGATTGGACAGACCCGCGATGCAGCCGTCTCCGCCGGCCATGATATTATGGGCAAAATTATCATCGAAACCGGAATATATTTCAAATTCCGGGAATTCTCCTTTTACCAGCTTGATCAGTTCCCTGGTATGATCCATGCCGGCCTGGGTATCCTTATAGCCGACTATATTTTCATATTTTCTCACCAGGCGCAGCGTAATTTCCGGCGTGAGGTCATAGCCGGTGCGATCCGGAAAATTATAGAGGTAAATGGGCTGATCGGAAAGGGCTTCCGCCAGCATTCCAAAGTAGTTTTCCAGGCTTTTTTCTCCAAGCGGGAAATAGTAAGGGGGCAGAATAATCACGGCATCCGCCCCTTCCTGCTTTGCAAAACGGGAAAGCTCGATGATTTCATCAACTATCATACTGGTGGTTCCGACGATCAGCTGTGTTCTGTGATTAATCTTATGTACGGCATAGCGGATCAGTTCTTTTTTCTGAGACATGGTCAGGGCAAAAAATTCTCCAATGCTTCCCATGAGCAGGATTCCGTCCACTCCGCCCTGAATCAGGTGTTCGTATACCTTTCCGCAGCCTTCCATATCCGGATTTCCTTCTTTGTCCATAACCGTAACTACCGGTGTTATATATTTTGCTTTCATTATGTATTCCCCCATCTTCCTTTTATTGCCGGCTTAATAGCCTGCGCCTTTCATTGCTGATTCCGCATGCTCCGTGTATCTTTTTAATACGCCTGTAAAAGCTCTTTTTTTCAGCGGCTTTTCCAGCTTTCTCTTTTCCAGGACTGCCTGGATATTGTCCGCATCCATCTCCATGCCGTCAATTCCCACAATATCTATGGTCTTTTTTTCGATATCATAGGAAATCAGATCGCCGGTTTCCACATAGGCAATAGGTCCCCCGCACGCGGCTTCCGGGGACACATGACCGATTGCCGCTCCTCTGGTGGCTCCTGAAAATCTTCCGTCGGTAATCAGGGAGACCTTTCCGTTCAGCGTATGGTCACAGCAGATGGCCTCCGTTGTCATGAGCATTTCAGGCATTCCGCTCCCCCTCGGCCCTTCATAACGGATTATCACGACCTCGCCCGGAAGGATTTTTCCTTCCACCACAGCGTCATGAGCATCCTCTTCACTATCAAAAACAACAGCCTTTCCCACATGGGAACGCATGCTTTTTTCACAGGCGGAATATTTCACCACCGCACCTTCGGGCGCAAGATTTCCTTTCAAAACAGCGATAGAACCTACCTCTTCCGTAGTTTCCGCAGGAGTGATCACATCCTCCGGAACCAGATGGTAATTGTGCAGGTACCCTTCTCCCCGCTCAAAAAAATGATCCTTCTTTATCGCTTCCAGATTTTCTCCCAACGTTTTTCCGGTTACTGTCATCACATCCAGATCCAGATATTTTTCCAGAAGCAGCTGTACTTTCGGAATTCCTCCTGCAAACCAGAAGGACTCGGTGAGATGCTGGCCGCTGGGATTTATGTTTCCTATATGAGGAATGTATGCATTGATTTCATTAAAAAGCCCGGGATCCAGTTCCATGCCGAGTTCTGCGGCAATGGCCGGCAGATGGAGCAGGGCATTGGTGGAGCCTCCTATGGCGCTGTGAATCACAATGGCATTGCGAAAGGCGGCAGGTGTAAGGATTTGGGACGGGCGGATATTTTTTGCCGCAAGCTCCATAATTTTACGCCCGGCATTCCTCGCCATGGCCAGAATATCCCGCATGGTCGCAGGCGCCAGCGCGCTTCCCGGAAGGGCGAGTCCCAGCGCTTCCGCCATACACTGCATGGTGCTCGCTGTTCCCATAAAGGTGCATGCTCCCTGGGACGGGCAGCCTGTCAGTTTATAATCACGGATTTCATCCGGCGTAATTTCGTTGTTTCTTTTTTGTCTCAGTGATATGTCACCCGCCACCAGAGAAGTGGTCTGTCCCGGCCCAGGCCTCATGCTGCCGCCGGGAATAAAAATAGCCGGAATATCCACTCTGGCCGCGGCTTTCAAATGAGCCGGTATGGACTTATCACAGGAGGAGGAAAGAATCATTCCGTCCCACGGCACAAAACCGGCATGCATTTCTATCATATCACAGATGACTTCCCTGGATGCCAGCACCAGATTCATCCCGTCATGTCCCTGCGCGCATCCGTCACAAATATCCGTCACATGAAACCTGGCGGGATGCCCTCCTTTTTCATATATGCCGTATACTGCCTGCTCTCCCAGTTGGTTCAGGTGGATGCTCCCCGGATGGCTGTCGCCATAGGCATCCTCTACCAAAATCTGCGGTTTGCCGATGTCCTCTTCATCCCATCCGCTCCCCAATTGCAGGGCATCAAACTGTGCCCATGTACAGCGTTCCTTTTCACTGCGTATTCCCATCTCATACCTCCGCGCATTTATCTGTATACCTGTATTACAGGTATGTATATAATTAACGTAAACCCGATGAAACCGTATGTCAAGAAAAATAGAAAAAAGCGCATGTATTCCTTGTCAGATGAAGGAAAATCAGGTACCATTGTTTAGAAAGAAACCTTTTATTATTATGTAGTGTGGGAGGCGTTATGGAAGATATCATTATTGTTGATAATAAACTGCAGCCAGAGGATTTCATTCGTTTGCGGCTGGAAGCCGGCTTTATGGAAACGCCGATGGAACAGGCTGAAAAAGCTCTGTCCAACGGCCTTTTTACCGCATCTGCAATGTGCGGTGACAAAATCGTGGGAATGGGGCGGCTTATCGGAGACGGTTCTATGTATTGGTATATCCAGGATGTGGCCGTCATGCCTGCATATCAGGGCCGGGGAATCGGCAAAGCCATCGTGACAAGGCTTATCAGCTATGCCGAAGCAAACAGTCTGCCCGGCAGCAAGGCCTCCATCGGGCTTATCGCCGCCAAGGGGAAAGAACCCTTTTATGAAAAAATGGGATTTGCAAAGCACCCCCACGATACAAGCGGAGCCGGAATGACAAGGAAATTCATTGCTCCGGATTGTACTGCTGATAACAAAGGAGCTTCCAATGAATTCTTCCAATCATAATATGTTTATAAAAATTCTCCTGTCTTATCTCTCGGTTCTCGCGATCCCGGTTCTGGCAGGAGTCGTTATCTATCATTCCGCACTCACTTCCGTTACCAAGCTGGTCAGGGATAATTCTCACAGTATGCTGAGCCAGAGTGTGGCTATGACTGATATCCGTCTGGGAGAACTGGAAGCACTTCCCTTCTATTTAAAATCCCATTCTGATATGATATCCGTCCTGAGCCGGAATGAAATTGCGGAGGGAAGCACCGAATTATATCAGGTTTACAGGGCTTATGCTAATTTCCCCAAATTTTCCCTGATCAATTCTCTCATTGCCGATATCCAGATCATTTCGCTGAATAATGATTTTGTCATCAGCCAAAGCAATGCCCTGCGGCTTACGGAACAAACCTATCCTTCCATGTTTGCCTATACAGGCATGGATTATGCTTCTTTTCAGACCTACTTAAATGACAATCATTTTTCCAATAACTTCGTTCTGTTCGAAAACAGCAAGCATGAAAAAACACCCGTACTGTTGTCGGATATTACCTACGAAACGTCTCCAAGCACGCTGGCCGTCGTCATGATCCGTCTCAAGGAGAATTCTCTTCAGCATATATTAAAGGAACTTCTGACCGATCAGGACGGACTTGTATTTATTCTGGATGAAAATAATGAAATGATCACTTCCTTTATCGGAGGAAACTGTTCTCTGTCCCTGGAAGAAGCTTCTTCTTATATCGATCAGAATTCCTCCAACGATTCCGATTATCAGGATTACATCGTCAGTATGCTGCAGTCCGATTATAACAACTGGAAATATTGTATTTTTTCTTCCCGCAGCGTGGTAATGGAACGGATGGCTTCCACAAACAGAAAATTACTGTACTCTATTCTCGCAGGTCTTTTTGTGAGCATTATATTTATATATTTTCTGGGCTGGAGGAAAACCGACTCTTTGAAAAGGGTGCTGAATTACCTTAACGGAGGCCCGCTGTTTCCCTCCTCTCATGATGAATATTCTTATATTGCGGATTCTGCCGCCAAATTGATCAACAGCAATAAGAAACTCAGGAATTCCCTTCAGCTTCAGAAGCCGCTTCTTGACGCGGCCTCACTCAGAAACCTTCTGACCGGGGCCGTCAGCAAACCGGAAGAGCTTCAGTATCTGTTCAATTTTATGGATATCAGACCCGACGGACAGTATTTTGCCGTCATATTGATATCCACAGAGCTTCCTGCCGGTGAAGAATATTCTGCCTATACGGAATATCCGCTTCTGCCTTCCGCCCTGGTCAGAGAATATATCGAAAACTGCACGGAGCCCACCATCTTCTGTCTGGACATTGACAGCACAAAAAAAGCCGCCGTACTTATCGGAAACCAGATGGAAAAGGATGCTTTCCGGCAGCAGATTATCTCCTTTTCCAAACACCTTGTCAGCAAAGGGCTGGAAGACGGTAAACTGACACTGACATGTTTTCTGAGCGATATCTGTTCCATGGTGGATGAACTTCCTCAGGCATACAGACAGGCAGTTATCATATCCCAGCAGGCTTCCCGCCGTCAGGGCTGTTCTTTGTATACCGCAGAGGATATCCCCTCCATCCAGCGGTTCTATTTCTATCCTGTACAGGTGGAGCTGGAACTGATACGCCTTATCAAACGCGGCAGCCAGCCGGAACTTCTTCTGCTGCTTGAGAATCTCAGGCAGGCCAATTTTGTGGACAGAAGTCTTTCCGCCTCTATGAATACACAGCTGCTTTTCGCGATATACGGTTCCATCTTGAGAGGGCTGGATGATCTTCCCAAAGAAAGCCTCCCCTCCAAACTGCTCGGCAGACTGCAGAATCCGGCTTCTTTTGATGAATTGGCAAAATGCATTCTGGAATTAAACCAGCATATTACGCATATCAGCACTCAGCAGAATGAAGAAAAAAATAAAAAGCTGGCGCAGAATCTTCTGCAGTATATTAATGAACATTATACGGACTGTGATTTTTCCATCTATCATATCTGTGAGAATTTCCATATGAGTGAATCCTCCGCTTATCAAATTTTCCGGGAAGTGATAGGCACCTCTTTCACAAGCCTTGTGGAGCATATGCGCATCGAACGCGCCTGCCAGCTTCTGAATGAAAAGAAGCTGCTGATTAAAGATATTTCGGCCGCTGTAGGCTACAGCAATGATAATTCATTCCGAAGGGCATTCAAGCGGGTTATGGGAATCACTCCCGGGGAATATATGGAGCACTGACCGTATTATCCGGATCCGAAAGGCCCCGGGACCATGCAGGCAAAAGCTGCGGTTCCGGGGTCTTTTGGCCGTCCGTATTATATCTTATATTTTTGACATGGCAATTTTATCGTACAGTTCGGAACACTCCAGGGTACATTTATGGGAAACGACTTCGCTTTCTGTCTTTCCCGCCCGGATGCAGTCCATAACCTCCTGAATCTCATATGTAAAACCGTTCTCCGTTTCTTCATCCCGGAAATGCTCTGTAACCCTGCCTTCCCTGTCGCAGAGGAAAGCCTCATCAGCATAATGAGGATGCGGGATCACTATCCTTCCGTCCTCTCCGTAAATTATGATTCTTTCATCCAGAGCCGCCCCCAGGCTCGCCGTCATAGTCGCTGTCATATCCGCGAACCGGAGCACCGCATGGTCCGTCAAATCTGTTCCCGTAGCTTCCCACAAAGCGACTGCCCGGGTATCCACGATTTCCTGAGGAAACATATAAGTGGTTATTTCATAGGCGTATACCATAATATCATGTGCGGCTCCGGCGCCCAGCGCGGGATTATGGTAACGATTTTCATCCCCGTAAGGAGCCAAAAAGCCAATCGTGGCATCACTGAGCCTGATTCTGCCGATACGCCCTTCCTCCAGCCACTGCTTTCCTTTTCTGACAGCGGGCAGAAAACGGCTCCATAAGGCTTCCATCACAAAAACATTCTGTTTCTCCGAACGTTCAAATACCGCTGCTGCCTCACTGCTGTCCATAAACATTGCTTTCTCACAAAGAACAGGCATATGATAGTCCAGACACAGCATACACAGTTCAAAATGTGCATTCGGCAGAACCGCAATATAAACACAGTCTAATTTTTCATTCTCCAGCATCTCCCGATAGCTGCCGTAAGCCTTCGGCACATTGCTGCTCTGCGCAAACTTCTCCGCTTTTTCCATTGACTTGCTCGACACTGCTGCGACCTCGCAGTTTTCCAGCCTCCTTACCGCATCACAGAACTTAACGGCAATCTCGCCCGCTCCCATAATCCCAAATCTGAAATTTTCCATTTTAATCTCCATTCCGCCGCCGTATCATAAACTGATACCTTTGATTCTCCGTTTCTTTTATCTGATATCGTACACGCTCTTTACCTGAAGTCCTTCCGGCTTTCCTTCCAGTATTTTCACACGCCTTACGCCCGCATCCATATCGAAGTAATTATCCTCCAGGCGCAGGTTATCCTCTCCGTTAAGAATCCGAATGCTTCTGGCATAGCAGCCGACAGTAATCACCAGCTCGTCTCCTTCTCTTTCCACCCTGAGTCCGGGAGCGCGGAAATGAAAATATTTCGGCGCGCAGAACAGGACCGTTCCTCGGGAACATACGTTTCCGTTTTCTTCCATTCTATAGCTCACATAATTCTCATAAATATCAGCTTCCGGCAAATCCACCTTATCCATCCAGACCGATGACAGAGGCGGCAATGAAATCTCATAATTTCCGCTTCTGAGGATTCCGGCTCCCGCATCCCTCAGTTCCCAGCTGATTCCGACCTGTTTTTCCATGAGTGTTTCGTTGCTTGCACACAAAGTAATAGACTTATGCAGTTCATAGGGCTGGGCGTTTACATTGGGATCCTGTGTCAGCGTGCTTTCTTCGCTGCAGGAAAGCAGAAGAGGCGCAAAAAAGCGCTTTTCAAAATAGTGCAGAGCCTTCCATCTTCCGAAATAGTCGATGGAAGACCAGCTTGCCGCGGGCCAGCAGTCATTCAGCTGCCAAATAATACTGCCCATACATCTGCCTCTGTTTCTCCGGAAATGCTCTACTCCGTAACGCATAGCCTCAGCCTGAAGCAGCTGGGATGCATACAGTGTGGTATCAAAATCATTCGGATACAGAAAGGTCTGTTCCATATAATTCATGATTTTACCGTTAGCTGAGGAATTTCTCTGGTGCTTTTCCATCACATAGGAAAAAATATTCCGATCTCTCGGTTCCGTGAACGTTTCCACCGTTTTCAGCGACGGGAAGGACTGGAAGCCGAATTCAGACACATAGCGGAAAAAGAATTTTCTGTATTCCGTAATGGGTTTTCCGCCGTGCCATACGTCCCAGTAATGCACATCTCCCCTGTTTTCGTCATTAGGCTCATCAAAACCTCCTCCTGAGGACGGGCTTGCCGGCCAGTAGAAGGTCTGAGGGTCACATTCCTTAAGCACTTTGGGAATAATATACTCAAACATTTTTATATAATCGCTGAACTGGACAGGATTCCTGCACCATCCTTCCCTGTTTTCAGCAATAAACATTTCCATCTCATTATTGCCGCACCAAAGCCCCAGGCAGGCATGATGGCGGATTCTTCTGATATTGTCCTCGAACTCTGCCGTAATAGTTTCCTCAAAGCTTTCCGTCAAATCATATACACAGCAGGCAAACATAAAATCCTGCCATACAATCAGTCCCAGTTCATCACAGATATCATAGAAAAAATCATCCGGATAATAGCCGCCTCCCCAGACACGCACCGTATTAAAATGAGCATCTTTGGCAGACTGCAGCAAACGCCTTGTGCGCTCCCTGGTAACGCGGCTCAGTAGATTATCTTCCGGGATGTAATCAGCCCCCATGGCGAAAATCCTTACTCCATTCACCTCATGGGCAAAAGCTTCCCCGTATTGATCCTTTTCCCTGCTGACGGTCATGGTCCGAAGGCCTATCCGCCGTTCCCAGGAATCCAGCACGGTTTCCTCTTCCAAAAGCTCCACCCGAACGGTATAAAGAGGCTGTTCTCCGTAACCTGCGGGCCACCAGATCTGAGGCTCCCGGATGAGAATCTGCTCCGGGCTTCCCTCATAAACAGTTTTTTCCTTCTGCGGAGTGATAAGGGTAACCCTGTAGTCAGACGCCGCCTGTTTAACCCGGATATCTGACCTCTCCGCAGGCAGTATATCAGCCTTCAGTCCAAGCGTGACTCTGCCGTCTTCATGCTTCTGGGTTATGTATACGCTTTCAATCCGGGCGCGGTTCACGCCTTTCAGGCTCGCCTCCCGGAATATTCCCGCATCCGGGATACGCGGTCCCCAGTCCCAGCCGAACATACAGTGTGCTTTTCTCAGCCGGGGCAGCCCCTTCATGGCATCCACACAGCCCTCGATCGGTTCCTTTGCATAAGAGTCAGCGATAAATTTCGTAGGAGAATGCAGTATGACACGAAGTTCGTTCTCCTGTTCCCGCAGCATATCCTTCACATTGAATTCCCAGGTGCGGTGCATGTTATCCGTATTTCCAAGAAAGCTGCCATTTAACAGTATCGTGGAAAGGGTATCGATCCCGTCAAAACAGAGCAGCACCTCATCACAGGCAAGAAGCTCTGTATCGGCATCAAATACCGTCCGGTACTCATAATCATGTTCTATAACCGCAAGCGCTTCCTTTTCATTATCCCGGTAAAAAGGATCCTGCATCCGTCCGTTTGCCATCAAATCCGTATAGACACTGCCCGGTACCTCTGCGTCCAGATACTCCTCCCAGGATACTTCCTTCATCTTCCATCCATCATTCAGTATAAGCTTCCTCATCCTTGCTCCCATCTGCGCGTTTTGGCGCGTCATTATCGTATGATACCTTCTTTCCGCCTGATTATATCTCTTTGCCGGATAACAGTCCAGAACATGAAGATTTCATAGTTTGTCTGCAATTTCCATCAGGCGGGTGACATCTGCTTCCACGAGTTTTCCTTTTTTATCCGGCGGTAGGTTTATCACAACGATATTTTCTTCTTCGAATACCATCCGGCAAAGGGCTGCCGTTTCCTCCGCATCCTTCAAAGGAGCCTTTTCATAGGTGTCTTTATAGAACCAGCTGTCGCCTTCACGGGAGCAGATAGTCATTTCAAAGGGAAGATAGTATTCCTTTCCTTCAAAGGTATATATTTTAGGATCTCCTTTTCTGCAGGGATGAGGATCCCAGAGCCTGAAATCCGATGGGAACATACATAAGGGATCTCCCTGCCTGCATTTTGCCGGGAGGTACTCCTCATCAGGCATTGAGGCCTTATCATTATCCGCTCCTACGGTACCGTTCACGCCTATCTGGCATCCCGGCTGCAGGCGTTTCACCAGATCATAGATTCTGTCCAGCTGCCACTGCCTTCTGGTCTTATCCCACTGGCCATCCAGCCACAGTTCCACGATTTCCCCGTATCGCCCATCCATCAGTTCCGTCAGCTGCTCCAGCATATAAGGGATATAACCACTGTCAAAATCCTCTTTGTACTGCGGCGCATTTCTGTCCCAAAGGGAATAATAAAGTCCCAGCTTTATTCCGTACTTACGGCATGCCTGCGCTGTCTTCTCCACGACATCCGTCGGATTCCCCGAATATTTCACGCTGTATTTCGTTGTGTCCGTATCCCACATGCAGAAGCCGTCATGATGCTTGGTCACAAGCACCACAAAATTCATTCCCGCCTCACAGGCTGCCCTTACCCACTGTTCTGCATCAATCTGTTCCGGGCAGTAGGCTTGTGCCGGTATACTTCCGTCCGACCACTCTACGTTCCCGAAGGTATTCACTCCAAAATGCAGAAACAGCCCGAAACGGCGTTTTATCTGCTCTATCTGCCCCTGAGAGGGATGCCGGGAAGGAACCGGCGCAATCTTTGCTGTTTTCAATCCTTATGCCTCCAGACTTTTATATCCGCCGCATGACGCTTTTCCTGCCCATGCGGCGGATATCTGTAAATTACTTTTTAGTTATTTATATATTCTGTCATATGCTGTCTGGTATACTTCCAATAACCTGCCCATCCCCATATCTTCCAGACCTTTTACATAGGTATCCCAGTCTTTATCCAGATCCATTGCGCCTGTTATAAACTGTACGGCACTTTCCTGGTAATAATTTTTAACCTCTACGGACATGGTCTGAATTTCCTGGCTTTCGTCTATTGTCAGCTTCAATGCCGTGGGCAATGTCTCTACATCGGTCGGTTTGTGAGGCTCATATAATTCCTTTGTTGCATTGTACAGCATCTTTTCCTGTCCTTCAGGACTGAAAATATCTACATCAGGATCTGTTGCCTCCCCAAAACGGAATGCGGAGGGCCAGAAATCAAGACCTGCGTCCGTCCATACAGCATTCTGCGGTTCTGTAGAATAAGGACGATATTTTTCATACAGTGCGGGACTTCCGTCAAGTCCTACCTGGCCTTCCTTCGCGTCTCCCCAGCTGCCTTCTCCCTTTTCGCCGTATGTGGCGGTCAGCGTTCCCTCCAGGCTGTAGAGATAATCAATCATACGCGCTGCTGCTTCCGGATGTTCGCAGGCGCTGGTAATAGCTGCGGCAGGATATACTTCGGTGGGAACATAGGTTGCATACTGCACACCTTCCGGCCCTTTCAACGGCTCTAACGGATAATAATGGCTGTACAGTTCCGGATTGGCAGTACGGTCGATGAAGATAATGCTGGCGCCGCCCATAACAAACAGAACCGGCTCTCCTTCACTTGCAATCAAAGCTTTTGCCTGCTGATCATCCAGCGTAAAGGAACCTTCATACAGCAGTCCGTCTTCATACAGCTTTCTCATGTACCTGAGGCCTTCTCTGTACTCCTCTATATTTGCCATAGTGGACACCGTGCCATCAGCAACAACCATTCCGTGAGGAGACTGATTGCCGGGATAGTAAGTGAACGCATTGGTGAAGTAGGATACCGGATTGCCATTCCAGTAAGTACCTCCCAGCACAGGAATTCCATTCGGATGCTGCTCTTTGTACGCTTTACAGATACGGTAGAAATCCTCGGTGGTAGCCGGAACTTCTTCTCCCATTTCCTCAAGGAGCTTGGTATTCACCCACATTTTGTGGGAATAGGTTCCATGATATGCTTCGTTGAAACGGGGAAGGCTGTAAATCTTACCGTCTGTCGCAGTGATCTGCTCCCGCAGTCCCGGCGTCTCATCCAGGAATTTTTTGAATACCGGCATCTGTGTTTCTATCAGATCTGTCAGATCAATCAGGCTGCCCTCTTCAATACCGAATCGGTTTTCATCGGGTACCGTATTTGAATTGCCTACAAGGAATACATCGGGCACATCCCCGCCCGTCATAATCAGGTTTACCTTTTCTGTCGCCGAGTCACTGGGCGCTACTTCAAATTCCAAATCAATTCCGGTCATCTGTTCCAGATACTGTGTAAATTCATTGGTGTTAAAATCCGTGATAGTCGCTGACTGAGGCGCAAACACACTTAATGTAACCGGCTCTGTCACGATAGGATAGGTTCCCACCTCAGTGTACAGGCCATTGCCGCCATTATCAGCGCTGCTCTCCATATTGGCTCCGCCGCTCTCCTGCGTCGATGCTGCCGCATCCGATCCGCCCGTCTGATTGCCGCAGCCGGACAGACATACCGCTGCTGCCAGAATGGCCGCCGCCCCTTTTGCCCAAAATTTCCTTCTCATACTTAAATCCTCCTGTATGTTTTTTTATGAATCAATAAGCTTATCTGCTTATGATTTTTAATATTGTCTCACTATTATCCCTTCAGAGATCCTATCATAATACCTTTTACAAAATGCTTCTGTACAAAGGGATAAATTGCCATCATGGGCAGACTCGCCACCACAATTACAGCATATTTCAACAGACTGGACAACCCCTGCATTCTCTGCAGTGCATTCACATCCGTTATCATCGTCATATCCACTTTTCCCAGCATCAGTATTTCACGCAGGACAAGCTGCAGTGGATATAACTCCTGTGATTTCAGATATATCATTGCATTAAAATACGAATTCCAGTTTCCCACTCCATAGTACAGGACCAGTACCGCCAGGATAGGGGCCGATAATGGGAGTACTATTTTTACCAGAAAGCCTGTAACACTGCAGCCGTCCAGCTGCGCTGCTTCATACAATTCATCCGGAATGGTACTCTGCAGATAGGTTCTTGCTATAATTACATTCCAGACGGACATCGCCACCGGAATGATTACCGCCGCCCTGGTATCCAGCAGATGCAGGTTTTTCACCAGCAGATAGGTAGGTACCAGGCCTCCGCTGAAATACATGGTAAAAACGAAGATACCGCTTATAATTTTCCGGCCGAGAAATTCCCTGCGTGACAGCGGATAAGCCGCAAGCATTGTCATCGCCACATTTACCGCCGTTCCTATAATAAGATAGAAAAAGGAATTCAAAAAACCGGACACAATCTTGGGATTCTTGAAAACCGCATCGTAACCAATTAAAGTCGGATCCACCGGCAGCAGAAAAACCTTTCCCGACGACACCGCACCGGGGCTGCTGAAGGATGCGCTTATCACATAAATTAACGGATACAGGACAATGATCAGAACAAATGTAAGGAAAAGATAAACCAATCCCATAAAGACTGTATCTTTTTTTGACATTTTTACTTTTTTTTCCATTTCTATTCCCTCCTTTTACCAGATACTCGTATCTGATACCTTCTTGGCAATCGTATTGGTTGCCGTAAGAAGAATAATGCTGACAACTGCATTGAACAGACCTACCGCCGCCGAAAAACCATAATCGGCGTTAACAAGACCTACCTTATATACAAAAGTTGCAAGCACCTCCGAAGTCTGCTGATTCACCTTATTCTGCATCAGATAAATTTTCTCAAAACCTATATTAAGCACCGAACCCACATTGAAAATCAGAAGAACGATAATCTGTGTCCTGATGGCGGGAAGGTCGACATGCCAGATACGCTGCAGCCGGGTAGCTCCATCCACAATGGCCGCTTCCTGAAGTTCTCTGCTCACCCCTGTCAGGGCCGCTATGTAAATGACAGAATTGTAACCCATGCTCTGCCAGATGCCGGACCATACATACAAATGGTCAAACAGCTTCGGTTCCCCCATAAAGTTAACCGGGGTCCCACCCAGAAGTGTAATTATCTGATTCACAATTCCCAGCCGGAGATCCAGCACCTGGTTAAGAATACCTACCAGAACCACCGTTGAAATAAAGTAAGGGGCGTAAGTCACCATCTGCACTACCTTCTTATATTTTTTGGCAGATATTTCATTTACCGCTATGGCAAATATAATCGGTATAGGGAAACCCGCAATCAGGGAATACAGGCCAATCCTCAATGTATTCCATATGATCCTGACGCTGGAGGGGGATGAGAAAAACTGAATAAAATTTTTCATTCCCACCCATTGGCTGTGGAGGAGTCCTTTACTGGGGCTGTATCTTTCAAATGCCATCAGTACACCAGGCATTGGTACATAACAGAAGATAATAATGTAAAGCAGCGGCAAGGCTATCAACATATAATATTGCCATTGCTGTCTTATCAGCTTCTTCAGATTCTTTCCTTTTCTTTTTTTAATTCCTTCCAATTTCAAATCCCTCCTGCTGTTGCTTTTTTAGTTCCGGTATCGTGGTATATTCCTATGGAAAAGCTTCCTCATTCCACATCCGCCTGTCTTCTTTACCGGTTGTACCAGGAACCTGTTTTGCTAATTTCGATAACGCAATTGTACGTCTCCTCTCTTCAAAAAGTAAACCTCCAATCCCAAATCCGGACTCTCATTTCCGTCATTTTTTAGCATACATTTTCTTTTTCAGCTTACATTTTCTTCTTTATTTGTATAATAATTATACTTTTTAATAATTTTTAATACATGTTACACAATATTCAATTTCTCTTTCTTATCGAATCCGTACATGGACTTTACAACAGTATTCCCCAAAAAAACCGGCTGACAGGAAGTATATATATCTCTCCTGTCAGCCGGCTTTTATTTCATTTCAATAATATTTGCTTTTTTTATATAAATTCTATTTCTGCAAGGCCATAGGGCAGATCCTTTTCCGGATCAATAAATACCCCGCTGTTTGTCACCGCAGAAGGGTCTTTTATTTCCATGGAATGAAGCAGTCCCTTATAACCTCCCAGCAAAATGATATGATCGTTTTCCAAATAAGGGGATAAGTTCTCAATAATTGTATGTAATTTCTTCGTCATTTCTTCCTTATATTCCCTTTTTGCAAGTTCGCTGAGATATTCCAACATTTGTCCTATTTTGATTTTGGCTGACTTATTGGCAGCGGTTATAAGTGCATTCGCCGAATCCCTATCAGGAAGAATCAATTGACCCTGCAGCGGACTGTCCGCCCTGACCATTTCTACTCCGACATTGTCAAAAAACGGCGCGAAGCATGCCTGGGTGTTTTCCTCAAGATACTGAACCTTGTAAATATTCCGTAAAACAATATAGCTGCCGGGAATCAGAATATCATCTGACATCAATCCGCCTTCTACAGAAGTTCCGCGGCATAGCGCACCTTTTACCGAAGAACCCGGCAGATAATACGCCGCACCTTCAGGATTGTAAGCAGTGTATATCCCATACTGGTAAAAAGGATAGATTACTTTTAATCTGCTTTTCGCTAAATATTCAGAATCCTCCACCTTTTCCAAAGAGAATTCATCTAAATCCCTGTAAAAGGCCAAAGCAGATCGCGGTGATACAATTAAACCGGAACAGGTCGTTAATTGATAAGCTATTGTTTCCATAATGAATTATACCTGCCTCTCACTCAAATAGATTGGATACAGAAATGCATTTCCAAAAACGATATCCCTGTTTTGGCGGAAGGGGGATTCGATTGATTTTCCCGCATGCCCCACTCCTTCACGGACCACTATTATACTGCCCTGCTCAATAAAGCTTATGTAATATTTAGGCGCATCCTTCCTCCAGCCCCCCGTCATCTCAAAAGGCCGTCTTTGCGATGTGAATAATTTGATGGAAGAGGCCTTAAAATCTATGCTGTCAGGCAGCAGCATTCCCGTATTCAGGTAAAATGCCGCTTCTGCCCCTGAACTTTTCTGTTCTGTTATTTCCATAAACTGAAAAAGATTTAATCCCTGTGAAGCTCTTTTTCCTAATATTATCATCTTTTGATCCGCCGCCGCGTCCTCTGTCATTCCCAGAAAATCAGAGCACAAACTGCTGTCATCCACTTGAAGGAAATAACAATAGGTATCTACAGGGCGATAATGCTCTCTGCCTTTTTTGTCCTGACTAACCTCCGAAAGTACCACTGTAGGCACTGAATAAAGGCGTGTATCCAATTCCGGGATATCATAGCAGACACTGTCAATGGATGCACGCAGCTGCTGCAGATCCAGCTGGGTCACATAAGGGAAAAGAAACTCACTGCTCTCCGGCTTAGCCAGAACATGTTCTAACTCCTGGCTCTTAATATAGCTCCTTATTTTTATAGCAGCATGCTTTTTTTTCAATTCTTCAGCCAGATTGTTCTTTTTGGAAATATGATCCATCAAGTAATCCTTAGGTGCAGGCAGATAACCTTCCGGCATAATATTGGACAAAGCCAGGTGTATTTCCTTATTTCTTACAGCGCTGGCCAAATCAGCTGCTCTCTCATCTCCATACTTTTCTGCAAACATATACATCAATGCACCAAACAGCTTTTGGGAATCCGGCACCTGTGTTATGGGGCCGGTCAATTTAAGGATAACTTTATAATTCCTCATGCATCTGCTCTCCATTTTTATCCATCATAAAATTTCCACTCTGCCGTATCCGCGGCTTTTGGAATTACCAAGCCGATAAATACCTTCGTTAAATTTCTTCAGATTATAAATCAGATATTCCTTACAAAGCTCTCCGGCCTGATCGCCCAATTTTTCCATTTTGTATAACCTTATTTCTCCCTCAAATACAATTCCGCTTCGGGCAGTCTGATAGGTCCGGGGCTTCGATTCAGGAGCATTACCACGGGTATCAATTGTATTTTTCATATCAATGGAAAAACAGGTCTTCTTATCACGGAATTCACTGCATAATAATAAATCGCCAAAAAGCAGTTTAGGAGTATTATTAAAGCCTTTGATTCCAAACAGATACTCGGGAGACACCTCATTGGCAGCTTCCAAATATCGTTCTTCAATCCTCTTAAGGGCTTCTTTATCATTAATAATCGTTTGAATTTCCGGCCAGTTTTTCTCCTTTTCATTAATCAGATATTTCGTAAACAATCTGTTGATTTCATCAGCCATCGCACTGTCATCCTCGCGTATAACAGCCCGCAGGGCTCCTTTCAGCGAAGAAGCGGGAATACAGGGAAAGCCTTCCTGGTCAGTGGCTGTCTGTTGGTCTATTCCGCCGATTTTAAAAGGTACCGGAGCTCCTCCGATAAACAGATTGGAAAGTGTTTTCATTTTTATGGTAATCGAATTTTCCATTTAGCTATACCTGCCTTTATCTAAAACAATTTGTTAGTTTTGTACTGAATTTCTATTTCTTTATACTCATAAAGCAGCATAAGGGAATCCACAAAATCCTCATTCCATAATCCGTTCTGGTTTGCCGCCCTGCAAAATTTTTCTTTATCAAAATATCTATAGCAAGGCGCCTTCCCCTTCTCCATTCTCTGCTTATTCTGTTCCTGGATTTTAATTTTTGTTTCCAAATCCGATGGGTTGTGCAGTTCAATCATCTTTGCCGCCTTTTCAACAGAAATCTTTCCGGTATCGCGCAGCTTAATAAACATACTCTTTTCGATTTTAAGCCGCTGAAGACACTGCCTTTTTTCCCACTTTTTCTTCTTTTCTATTTCATAAGACACTTTATCAACAAAAATTTCTCTCAGGCGGTTATTTCCTTTCAGCGCAGTATTGTACAGATAATCGAGCGGCTTGCTTGTCAAATACTTACGGGCATTCTTCAACTCGTCCTTTTGAAATGCGGCCTTTTCTTTTATTTCAGAATTACCCGCTATCTGAAAACGACTGTCGGAAAATAAAAGCATTAACCTTAAATATGTTTCCAAACGCTGTTTTGTGTCTGTGTTAACTACGATTTCTGCGCCCCGTTCCTTCAGCTGCAATAACTGCTGAATAATTCCCCCATTTAAAAGCAGCTCCCATTTCTGCAGATCCTTATCCGAAGCATCGCTAAACTGAGGTAAAAGATGATATAAAACACTGTTCATATATTCAATATCATTTTCCTGCACAGTTTCATCAGTAAGCCTTTCCAGCAAAGTATAGTAAAATCCCGAGGTTCCTAATAATTTATGATATCCGTTCTCCTCCGCTCTTAAGTAATTCAAACGATTTACATCTGTCAGGAAAAAATTCCATATGGGGATAGATTGTAAATCACTTTTAATCGCCCTTCTTTTTTTACAGTTCGGGCAATTAAACCGGTAGCCTTTATGCGTGCATGCCAATTGCTTCTTATATATTTTAAGTCCGGGATAATCGATATCAAGATAGGTCATACCATAAATTGATATCTTCATTCTCATAAATTTTTTAAGAGATCCTGACCATGCTTTCTTTGCATTTTTCAACTGCCGTTCCACCATATCCATATAGTATCGGACTGGCTCTCTGTTAAACGTAATTTCTGTGCCGATGCTCATGGTTAACCTTTTTTCAGGGAACACCTTTTCCAGTTTATCATTGATATTTTTCAGGATATTACGGCATATCTGAATTCCATTCATCAGGTTTGCAGCCGAGACAGCAAAAAAGATATCATCACCTGCCATATAGAACGGAAAAACCCAGCCGGAACGGGTTGAATCACATTCCTTTACCCCTTTATGCAATCCATTTAAAGAAACTTCCTCATTTAAGATTCTGCTTACCCAGGAATATTCGTCATAGCTTTTGATGTTTTTAAACATGTCACCCATACCATCGAGATCGGCCTTTATGACAGCTATCCGGAAACGCTTGGGGTTATCCGATTCTTCTGCAGAATACAGTGCATTGATGTTTTCTGCAAAAAGTGGATATTCCATTTTTTCAAATCTGCTTTTCTCTTCCTTTACAGTACAGAACGAAAAGAGTATCTCTCTGTTTCTTTCAATCCATTCATTAAGGCTGTCCGATTGTTTAAGGCGGTTCTTTGCCTCCAGAATGGCTTCTATTTCAGTAAGATTACCAGACGGGAAAGAAATACATCTCAGCATTTTCTGTCCCTGTGAACTATAATAAAAATGTAAAAAAAGTTTATTCAGCCTGTCTCCGATTTCCTCTGCAGACAATCCGCATTCAAAAATGTATACGCCGGAGCAGGACAGTAATTCTTCCGTTTCTGATTTTGGAAATACTTCCTGTACGGTTTGATAAAAGCCTATGGATATTTCCATGGAGGCATTCATAATATTCTTTAACGTAGTCTCTTCCGCCTGCTTTTCCTGTGTCTGTGCATGAATTACTTCTGTCAAAAATGTCTGCACCTTATCAATGGAAAGTGCTACAATCCGTCTGTCACTCATGATTTTCCGCTCCTTTTGCGAATTTCTTAAACATTTCAGCATATGCGAAATGTGGAAAGGGTATTGGATTATTTGTTAAGATGTAATTAGTTATTATATACTTAACTGTTTTACTGTCAGCGAGATCGAAATTTCTTATTTCTTCCATACTTCTCTCTCTCGTAACCTGTGGAGCTACAAAGTCAAATAAATTCCATTTTTGTCCGCCCCATTCCAAAGGTTGTATTCCTTCCGAAATGTACAATCTGGGCAGCATGCAGCCAGGGAACAAAAGGCGTTAAGTCCCCCTCAAACCATATATCTCCCACCAGGCCGCTAAAGTCCATTTTTTTGCCCAAACGATTTGAATATCTCTCCATGTTTAATATTTCTGTTTTTTGTCTGATAACGGAAACATCTTCAGAAAGTTCCAGAATACGGCCTATTTCCAACTGATCGCACCACCCGCCATAGCGTTCCGTAATCATTTCTATTCGGCGGGCAATATTACGTATAATTGTTGTAAAATCCAGTTCTTCAAGCAGATTTCCGTTGCGGCGTATGCGCAGGGGCGTGAGCATTTGAATATGTAACTGCGAAACATCCGGCAGACAATGGTAAGGCAACGCAGCACTTCTGATTGCTATTTCATAGAAATGGCCTTTTTCCCAAATTATTCGTTGATCTAAACTGTGCGTAATTTTCTTTAATTCGAACTTATATCTTGAAGCACCCAATCCAAGCTTTCCAATTTGCTGTATTGCATTCACTAATTGTCGGGCATATTGTACTCCTTCTCCCAGAAGAAGTATTTTGAAGTTTAGCTCCTCTTTTTCAAAATATATTTGCTTCTTTGTATCAGGAGGAATGAGCACATACGGATTAATTATATCTTGCATATTACTGCTCATTTTGCCGTTGTGATATAGATAATTGTAGGCATTCTTATCCTGAAATAATGCCTGTCCAATCACACCGCGAAGGGCAGAACCCAAAAAAGGAGGTAATTCGGCCCTTTCCAGGGATACCAAAGTTATACTTATTGGCAGGTAATTCAGGAAGAAAGAACCTTCATTCTTTCCCATTTTTTCACCTCATTTTGTAAGAGAATGTATATGTATTATAAATCGTTTTTTATTTTACTATAAATAATAATTGCCAAATGTCATAAGGGCGAAAATGTGTTGTCTATTGGATGTATTCTTTTATTTCTTAGATATATAAAACGACAGCTTACTATTGGATAAGTTTTAACTATGAATAATATGCAATTTACATCAATGCAAGGTGCGACTTCTTAGGGATACTGTATTACTATCATAGTAAAATACCCGCGGAACCGTATAGACTTCGACGTGCCAATGTGATGGGTGCTGTGTCTGCGGCACAATTTCAATCCACGAAGCCGTATAGGCTTCGACGCACAGAAGGCCTATAAGTTCCAACGGAAAACTAATTTCAATCCACGAAGCCGTATAGGCTTCGACAGCTGTGCCATATTCGAAGCTGATGGTGGAGCCTGATTTCAATCCACGAAGCCGTATAGGCTTCGACATAGACCGCATGGAAGCGGCAACGAATTAGGAGATTTCAATCCACGAAGCCGTATAGGCTTCGACGTTGTTTTCCGTAAATATGCGGTTACATTACGTATTTCAATCCACGAAGCCGTATAGGCTTCGACAACTGCATTACAGGATAGCATTCCGTCCACAATATTTCAATCCACGAAGCCGTATAGGCTTCGACTAAAGCAGGAGCTGGTTGGTGTCTATCCTTTTTATTTCAATCCACGAAGCCGTATAGGCTTCGACGCAAATTCATCATATTCTTGCTCCTGCAGAGGAATTTCAATCCACGAAGCCGTATAGGCTTCGACCCTGCAGGTAGTATTCCGTGGCCTGCGCCGTCCAATTTCAATCCACGAAGCCGTATAGGCTTCGACAGCAAAAATATCCAAAAACAATCTCATAACACAAACTTAATTATATACTTATTATATTTTCCACCTCACAATATCTTTATATAAATTATTTTCAATCTCTTCCCCATTAAAACAACTCTTTTTCAGGTGCGAATCTCTCGGGAATTTCATGTGCACTTCCTATTCGCACTAACAATAACTCTGTTCGCAAATTTCATAATTGAACAAGTACTTTTACTCAATAAAACTCTAATCATGCTAACAACAAACTATTATATGATTATAAAATTTATTATTCTTATTCCTTATGCTATAACAACAAAACAGTAATGTAAAGTCTTATTCTATGAATCAAAGTATAGCATAAATAATTTAAAATGATAAGTAACTTTCTTCACTAATCCGCAAATTACCCAAAGTTCATTTATACATTCACGGAGATCCTATTCGTAAGCATTTATTTTACTTTATCATTAAAAATATTACTTCAAAATGTAATTCATATTTATATATCAAGCCTCCTTCATTCAGTAAATCTCCATCTACTTCCACCTAAAACCTTTTATAATATCTACATCCTGCCATAATAACTTATCCATGAAAATTATGATTAATAATGGTAATCTTTCTAATATATTTTCTATCCGTGACAAAACAAGACAGACTGGTAACGTCATTTGCTTAAGTATTCATAATATATTTATCGTGTTCCCTATCTCAAATCATACTCTTCTCTATGAATTCCCCCATCGTATTGCCTACAAAAAATGTTATGGCAATATACTTAGGAGATTTACATAAATACCCTAATCGCAATAATATATTTCCTCTCAAAACACCACCTGCAAGGTGGTGACCGGGAACAGTATAGTAAGACAATTGCTCTTGTGATTTCAATCCACACCACCCGCAAGGTGGTGACTTGGTTCAATGGTGATTGTAAATCCGAGGGGAAAAATTTCAATCCACACCACCCGCAAGATGGTGACTGGGAGCCATTCCCGGCCTGCGGAAGTGGATCGATTTCAATCCACACCACCCGCAAGGTGGTGACTTGCGTTCTTGTTTGGAGAGTGTATCCAGATATGAATTTCAATCCACACCACCCGCAAGGTGGTGACTTAATCAAATCCAAGGCCACCATATCCGTCGGGGTATTTCAATCCACACCACCCGCAAGGTGGTGACGGCATGCCCCATATACTCCACGGCCTGCTTGATAATTTCAATCCACACCACCCGCAAGGTGGTGACGAATGGATGTAAATATATACCCTCATATTATCAGATTTCAATCCACACCACCCGCAAGGTGGTGACAACTATATGCTCATTAAGCATAAAGTTCTTCCAGATTTCAATCCACACCACCCGCAAGGTGGTGACTGGACAGTGTCGGTATTGAATATGAAACGGAGGATTTCAATCCACACCACCCGCAAGGTGGTGACGCCGGCAGACCCGTCAGTGGGTGTTGGCCGGGAGATTTCAATCCACACCACCCGCAAGGTGGTGACATGTGATAAGGGGGAGTATGTGATCATCGCAGGAATTTCAATCCACACCACCCGCAAGGTGGTGACCAGAGGGAGCGTTATGTAAGGGGGTTCCGGTTCGATTTCAATCCACACCACCCGCAAGGTGGTGACGGATACATCAAGTTTCTACGGCATATTTCTTGCTATTTCAATCCACACCACCCGCAAGGTGGTGACCTGTCAATATTGAGGATTACAACCGGATAAAGAAATTTCAATCCACACCACCCGCAAGGTGGTGACAATAACATGGAGCATTTTTGTCTGGGCGGAACGATTTCAATCCACACCACCCGCAAGGTGGTGACGAAGTGCCTGCAGATATGACCTATAAGCAATGGATTTCAATCCACACCACCCGCAAGGTGGTGACTCCAGATTCTTGTCGATGTCAGTAAGCTTTTCGATTTCAATCCACACCACCCGCAAGGTGGTGACGGTCAGCAAGGTCTGTCGCATCGGAACCGGCCTATTTCAATCCACACCACCCGCAAGGTGGTGACAACTATAGCAATAGCCAGCACAAAGACAATCTGGCATTTCAATCCACACCACCCGCAAGGTGGTGACAGGGTCAGTTATCTTCACACTATTAAAATAAAAAATTTCAATCCACACCACCCGCAAGGTGGTGACAGCAATTTTGCACAAAAACCACTCTTAATTCCTATTCATCTTCACCAACAATCCACACCCAATTCACTTTACATCTTACATTCTTCCACATCAAAGATCAACCCCAAGCAATATCTCATCAAAATCCCGGTGCGAATCCCCCGGGGATTTCATGTGCGCTTCAGGTTCGCACTAAAAGATCAGAGGCTCTTCCACATTAATCCCCTTATTCACTCCAACATGTTCAACCCGTGCCTTATTCTGATTTCCCAAATAATAAAATCTGAGACTATCCACATTTTCATCAATCAATTCCGTTAATGCAGCTTTCAGCATTAAACACTGTCCGGGATCCAGAACACACTCGAATACAGAATTCTGTACTCTTGTTCCATAATTCACACATTGCTTTGCAACTTTTCTTAACCGGGACTTACCCGCGGCAGTTTCCGTATTCACATCATAAGTAATTAATACCAGCATGACAGCCTCCTATTTCCAGAAAAAAGGTGGATATTCATCAAGATCACCTCTTAGATATCTTGCAAGCAGCATAGCCTGTACAAAGGGAATCATACCCCATTCTACTTTTTCCCCCAGAAAAGGATGCGTAATTACCTCTTTCTTTTTGTTTTGCCATTCTGTCAGCAGATCTTTTCTGGAACTGTCGCTTAACAGCACCGCTCCATCTTCTTTTTTAGTAAAATCCTTTGCTGTAACCATCTTTTTGTTAATAAGGGTTAAAACAAAACGATCTGCCAGCACCGGCCTGAGTTCTTCAATTAAATCCAAAGCTAACGATACTCTTCCCGGCCTGTCCGTATGCATAAAACCTACATACGGGTCCAGGCCTACCGTTTCCAATGCAGACGCAACCATATTCGTAAGCAAGGTATAAACAAAGGAAAGCATGGCATTAACATTATCGAGAGGAGGCCTTTTATTTCTGCCGGAAAACACGAAATCCTTTTTCTGCTGCAGAATCAGCTCATTAAAAACTCCGAAGTACACACTGGCCGCTTCCCCTTCAAAACCTCTCAGCTGTGCCGCATCACCACACACTTCTATATTACTTAATGATCTCTGTAAAAAATCCGATGCCTGCTTTACTTTGTCCACATCTATCTGCATACTGTGATCCCGAACCGCACGTTCCAGAACCCATCGGGAATTATAAACCTTGCCAAGTATGCAGTTTCTTGCTATCCCCAGGGCTGTTCCTGCATCCGCCGAAACCTCGTACTGCTTTTTCCTCAATAGAACATTTCCCCGGACGCCGCCTGTCACCCTTGCCAGGAATTTACCCTGAGGGCTGAGAAAGCATAGGGAAATATTTCTGCTTGCACAGCCGCCCATCAGAGAAGGGCTGGCTCCTCTGTAACCAAAGGAAACAATCGCTTCCAGGTTATGCAGCGGAATCCGCCCTATCTCCTGATCGTTATCAAGGATCACCACATTTTCTCCATCCAGTGAAAGATAACTGTCAGGAGAAGTGATATATAAGGTATTTAAAAGCTTCTTCATTGGCAATCCTCCGTTATTGCGGCATGAATATACTCTTTCACATTCGGCGTTTTTCCCAGTTTAGGCAGGCAGATGTCTTTAAGTGAACAGGCATTGCAGCTTTTAGACCATTTTACCTTTGGTGTATATCTTTTATCATAGAGCTGATGCATCTGGCAGAAGCAGTCTTTTACTTTTTTCTTAAGCTCATCTGTGAAAAGAATATTTTCCCTGCGTCTGGTCTCACCATAAAATATTGCACCTTCCTTTACTTCGGCGGAGAACATTTCTTCCAGGCACAGTGCTTGTGCTGTCAGCTGCAGGATATCGGCATTGCCGGCTTTTGGGCTGCCTTTTTTATATTCCACCGGATATACCTGATATAAACCGCGATGCCCGTGAAGAGATATTCCATCCGGCACCTTTCTGAACTCCACAATATCACATTCACCACTGACTCCCATACTCCGGGAAACCACCGGCATCGCTCTGCTTATAATTATATCTTTCCGCTTTTCGTTAAAATAAGGATCATGCGCATTCTTATGAAGCAGTTCCCCCGCTGTTGTATGCTCATTTTCTGCCCATTGCTGCTCAATATGTATCAGCGCCCATTGTCTTTGGCAAAAAACAAAGTGCTGGATCCCTGACAGCATCAGGTAATCTTCTTCTTTTATTTCCATCATATTTTTCTCGATATCTCCACCGAATCCGGAACCAGCTCTTCATGTATGGCAACAGAATAATCTTTATACTGCCTCGGATAAATCACATCCTCATTTTTCTTGACCTCAACCGCATCAAACAGTTTATATGCGGGGCAGTCCCCCAACTCTTTACTGTGTTTGAAAACAATTAATTCCCTCACAGCCATCTTTCCTCTGGCCGCCGAATGATCAATTTCAAACATATTAATAATGGATTCCCAAAGCAGTTCCAAATCCTCTTCTGAAAAACCGGTTACTTTGCGGGCAAGGTTGGCAGAAATATATCCTTCTGCACGATAGAGGGCATATGGAACAATATTTTTTCTTCCCATTTCCGTGCTTTTATTTTCAGCATCTTTTTCCGTGGTAATCGCCACACGGGTAATCGTTACTTCCTGGCTTATGATCGGATCAATACTCCGGGCAAATCCCAGCTGTACCGGACCGCGTACCTGTCCGCAGTTTAACGCGGCTTTTACAAATGTGGTCATAACTGCGCCAAAGGTTCTGATATCATAGAAATTTTCGCACATGAAATCACGGATTTTTCTGTCCACATCGGGATCTTTCTTCTTCAGCTCCTTAATATCCTTTTCATTCGTATTCAGATATTCATAGGCCGTATTATCGCTGCGGTTTAACGGCACATCTTCCTTAATATAAATTTTATAGCCTTCGCTGTCTTCCTTTACTGTCTCCACATAATTTCGGATCTTCCTTTTCAGGCAGACATCCGTTACAATTCCATAGCCGCTTTCCGGATCAATTCTGGGCAGGTTGCCGGCATCCGGATCCCCGTTGGGATTTCCATTCTCCACATCAAATAATATGACAAATTCATACCTGTTTTTTATTGCTTCTCCCATGTTACTGCTCCTCCTTATCCTTTTTTTCGTATCTTTTTTGTGTCTGGTGATAGTAGCCCAGAATAAACATTCCCTGCTCATCCAGCGTCAGTCTCCTCGGATAAGCTGCATTCATATCTTCCGCCGCCGTAATTTTATCCTGAAGCCCGCCTAATAATTTTTCGTAATAGATTTCTTTCCCTTTGTTATTCAACTTTCTGATATGGCTGTTTTTAAGCTTCAGCAATACGGGAAAAATAGAAGCGGGTGTGGCACAGGCAGAGTTAAAATATCTGTCCTTGATCGTAGCGTTGATACCCGGATTGGCATCCTCCTGAATCGCTTCCAGCACCGCAAACATCCTTCCCAGGGTGTAGGCGGTATTTTTACTGTCCTCGTTAAGGGCCATGGTGATCTCCTCCTTATCACAAGTCGTATTTCTCAGAAGAAATGCCTTGATAATCGCGGCTCTTCCCCGTGTTATTTTATAAATACCAATGCTGCTGTCATCCTGTTCCGAACGGATTCTCCCCATAACGGACCGGAATAAAGAATCCGGATATCTGTCTCCTGAAATAATCGCCCGATAAACAGCGCCTGCCATATTGGGAACCGGCTTTTTATCCCTTGACTTTTTATTTACCGTTTCCATCAGCATACGCCAGACTCCTAAATATTTGATTCCGTCCGTCTGAGGCCTGATTATGTCCATCCTGTCATAATGTGCCTTCAGATTCTTCAGAATATTTCCAAAACTGTCCTGATAAAAGAAGCGTACAGCTATTCTTGCGGCATTCGGCGCGAGTCCTAAAATATAGAATTTCTGAGACAGGGATAAATTTTCCGCAACACCGGATATATTAACTGCCTTTCCTGATTCCAGGTTTTTAAAAACACCATCCACAATTTCACAATTATCCATCGTCGGTTCCGACATGCTCAAAAAGATATCCTGATAGGCTTCTTCTCCATCCTCAGACCAATAAACTATGGTAGTATCACCTATCATAGAAACATGCCGCCTGTCCGCCAGCAGATGATTCAATGCGGTAGTATAAGCATAAACCGCATAATTTCCCACCGGAGCGTTATAACTCTGCTCCTTCCCGTAAGATTCAAATGCAGGTGCATTAAAGGATACCAGAGCCGCACCGCTGGACTGTGCTCCCTGTACACCCTTAATATTTCCATGAATCCGGGCGATTTCTGTCTTTTCCCCGGTTACCAGACAGGTACCTGTTATTCCTTCCTCTAAATTCTGACGGTAATTCTCCCATGCCTCCACTACCGCTGTATCTGTATGTACATACTCATCTTCCACCCAGAAAACCAGGTTAGCACCGGCGGTAATCTCATCCAGAACTTCCGAAACCAAACAATTCTCTTCCGCCTTATCCGGATCCCAGCTTTCAAAATACCGCTTAACCGCCTCAGCCGCAGGACAATCCGTTTCCCGCAGTATTTCCAAATGTTTCTCCTTTGCACATAGAAAACATTCTCTGGAGCGTTCCGGTTTTCCTTTATTATCAATTCCCAGAAAATAACTGGAATTATCGCATAAGAAATTAGCGGTTACTCCGGAAGAACGGGTGAGCATCTGAGGAACTTTAAGATTCTGCGGTTCCCGGACCGTTTTCTTTCCCTTCGTAACCTCATTTTTTAAGGAAATAATCCGTTTTAAATCTCCATTCGGGGACAGCTCCAGCGCAAAGGATACCCGTGCAATGCACCAGCCCGGCCGGGTAATTTCACCTTTTTGCTCCAGCGCCTCATAGTACTGTACCAGTGACTGCAGGATCATCGAACCACCTCACAATCCCTCACATCCAAAACTCCGTTTTCCAATTTAGCCCTGAAAAACATGGGCTGTATATCGTCCGGATTGGAGTAATCAAAATCATACAGCATATATCCCAAATCCCTCACCTCTCCCGGATAGGCCGTATCAATCTCATCCTCATCGAACAGAGCAAAATTGGCGGGGAACTCCCTGCATCCAAAATAAGGCATGTGATAGCACTCCCCCTTCCTCAGCCGACGCATGATAATATCCTTGAATTTTCCCGGATTATCTCCGGCAGCGGCACGTTCTGTCATTTCAAAATGAGCTTCTATCACATATTCAACCTCTCTCAGCAGAATTGCCGCTCTTTGCACAATCTCCTCCTTGCTGCTGATGTAAAGCGGCTTTTCGCCTCCGTTCATAACTGTCAGGACATTACTTGCAAGAACCTTGCTTTTCACCTCGTTTCTGCGGACACTTGTAAAACGGATCGGCTTTCTGACATAGATTTTATCAACCTCCCAGCACATTCCCGGATGCCAGTATATTGCTTCCAGAATCCCTCTGGCTGCTGAAGGTGTCATCACATCGTAGCTGCACCGCTCTACCTTCATTTCCGGACGTGAAAAGAGTGCCAGTTCTCCCCACACCCGCACTTTTACTCCATGGCTCATGTATTTCCTCCTCCCTTTATCACGGTCAACTGTATTTCAGAATATGACTGCATCTCCTCTTTCCACCTCTATCTGCAGTCCCATTTCTTCCGTATACTGTTCCTTATTTCTCAGTATAAAAAACCCAAGTTCCAGAGCTTCCAATCTTCCTGCCCCGTTCAATTTCTCAAAATCCTCTTCATACACGTTTACACAATATTGCCCTATGTCTCTGATAAGCTGACGGGAGCATTCCCCTCTTCTGAGCCGCTCCACCAGAATTTCCGCTTCCGGATCCCGGTCTATCAAAATTGTCCTGGTATTATTTTCAATCAGCCTGAACTGTTCGGCTACTGCAGCAAAAGGAAACAGGAACGATTTTCCACCCGCTTCCATTTGTTCTATAATTTTTTTGGAATCCAGGCTCTCTCCCCTGAAATGATACAGACGATTAAAGTAATCTGCAATTGCTTCCAAAGAAGCAATATCTTCCTGTTTCTCCGCAACCTGCTGTGCCACAGAAACCGGAAGCCTTAATGACTGAGGAATATGAAGCTCTTCCGCATTTTCCAGAGTAAAAATGGTGGTCACACAATCTTCTTTCGCTCTCTTTCCCTCTCTGTTGCATCTTCCTGCTGCCTGTATCATAGAATCCACTCCGGCCATTTCCCGAAATACGGTCGGAAAATCAAAGTCCACTCCGGCTTCTACAAGGCTTGTAGCTATAAGTCTGCAGGGAAGTCCCATTTTCAGCCTGTTTCTAATCTCAGCCAATACCTTTTTACGATGCCTGGGATACATAAATGTCGACAGATGATAGGTCCCCTCCAACTCCTTTATTTCATTAAATATCTGTTGAACTTTTTTTCTGCTGTTAAGAATACAAAGTACCTGTACTTGTTCTTTTAACTGATTTACCAGAAATTCTTCTGTTATTTCTCCTGCATTTCTGAAAACCGTCCGTCTGAAAAAAGCATATTGCTCCTGTATTTCAGGACATATCTCCATCGCTTCCAGCTGGGGAGGAAAAAAAGATTGCAGGGAGGGCTGCGTTGCAGTACAAAGCACAGCCGTACTGTGATAATTGTAGACAAGCTCACTGATTGCCTGAATGCATGGTTTTAAATAATTTACGGGCAGCATCTGCGCTTCATCAAAAATAATTACACTGTTTGTTATATTATGCAGCTTCCTGCATTTGGAGGTTTTATTGGAAAATAAAGATTCAAAGAACTGGACATTTGTAGTTACCACGACAGGACAATCCCAGTTTTCAGAAGCGAGCTGTATTTTATTCAGTTTGTCCGGATCCTCATACACTACATTGCAATGATCCTCAAGAACGTTGTTTTCCCCCAGGATATCTTTAAACACCTGTGCATTTTGTTCGATAATACTCGTGTATGGAATTACGTAAATAATTCTGTCCAGATGATGTTCTGCCGCATGCTGAAGAGCAAAGGCAAGAGAGGATATTGTTTTTCCTCCGCCGGTAGGAACCGTGAGCCGGAAAATACCCTGCTTCTCTTTTCCTTTTTCCAGACAAGCTTTAAGTATCTGTGTCCTTCTTCCATTTACAGTGGATATATCGCCACTATCAAGCCATGGCTCCACATGATGAAACAGGCGGTCGAATAATGTTTCTATGGAATCGAAAGCTCCTCTTTTGATTGTTCCGTCAGTCATAAATTTTTCTGTATCCAGATAATCCGCATCCACAAGACAGGAAAATAAAATGCGAATAAAAAAAGACAGACTAAATCCGCCTTTTCCAAGCTGTTTTAGTGGAGGCGGAGGAAATACAGGAATCTTAACTTCCTTTCGGAATTCCTGATAATCATCGGTTTGTTTCCGCATTCTGCCCATTAATGTGGCTTCGCCTCCCACGTCGGCCGCACTTCCTCCATCTAAAAGTCCGGTATGATGCCCTGATATACAATATGCGCAGACATAATTATGTCTTTGATATAATTCCCTGGCACCTGCAGTGGCATGGTCCGTCAGCTTTCCCCCATGAATACGCTTCTGAAAACTATCGGAATATTTGCCGATATCATGCATCATGCCGCAGCCATATCCCCAAGCTTCAGATCCAAATGCAGAGGCAAATTCACCTGCTAATTCAGCAGTCCCCTCCAGATGCTCAAGAATACTTTGTTCACGAAGCTTATCTTCACTGATATGAGCTAAGAACATAATGTTTCTCCAAAAGTGTGATGTTTTTTGTTTATTTTATCTTGCTAATTGTAGCTTGAAATATATTTTTTGTTTATAATTACTATTTTTATGTAGATGTTGGAAATATTTTTTGATACTTGACACGGTAAAGGCTTCGAGCAGTATGTGAACTCTATGGATATTAATCTAATTCAATCCATGAAGTTGCATCCGATTCGACAAAGACCGCCTGGCCCCCGATGCCTTGATCATGTTTATTTCAATCCACGAAGCCGCATAGGCTTCGACCTTCAGTAGGAACAATTTCCTTTATAATTCCGAATTTCAATCCACGAAGCCGCATAGGCTTCGACCGGCATTCGTCACTTCCGCTGCTTGCATGCAGGGAATTTCAATCCACGAAGCCGCATAGGCTTCGACGTTGAACCGAACGGATTATTACGGATGGACAAAAGAATTTCAATCCACGAAGCCGCATAGGCTTCGACCTTGAAATTGTACCGGGATATCCCCCGCAAAATGATTTCAATCCACGAAGCCGCATAGGCTTCGACATACGGCGCTATCAGCAGCGCACAGAGTTGGTGGATTTCAATCCACGAAGCCGTATAGGCTTCGACAGCAAAAATATCGAAAAAAAGCCTCATTATACAAAATAAATTATATACTAATTATATTTTTCTCCTTACAATATCTTTATTCTATTTATTTTTAATCTCTTCACCATTAATACAACTCTTTTTCAGGTGCGAATCTCCCGGGATTCTCATGTACACTTCCTATTCGCACCAACATAACTTTATTCAAAACAACATCATATCAATTTAAAACCTTATATTTTTTATACCTGAGCCATAACCACTCGAAATCCTGTTTTATAAATTAGAGTATAGCACAAATTTTTTAAAATGATAACCACCTTTCTTCTCTAATCCATAATTTATCCACAGTTCATTTCTTCGGTTTTTATAGGATTAACTTATTATCACCCAATTCGCCCTGTAATTAAAAAGCTATCACTTCTAAGTTATAACTCATATTTATATATCTCACACATCCTACCTCCTTCATTCAAACACGTTTCTATATATATCCAGCCAAGCCGCTTATAATATCCCCCTGCATTCTCCGTATTAAGATAAATCTCATAATAACCTAAATCTTTCGCAATTTGTTTTATAAAATCAATCATTCTCTGCCCGATTCCCTCATTTCTATATGGAATATCAACATAAAGACCTCCAAGCCAAGGCGAATAACTCTTTCCATAGAAATCATTGTCAATAATGGTAACCGTTCCGACACATTTTCCATCCGCAATTGCAACAAGACGGATTGGTAATTTCGTTTTATTATTATTCAAAAAATTTGAATGAAATGTTTCATATTTTAAATCATCATCTTCCCTATGAACAAACTCATCATATAACCATCGTGAAACATTTTCTCTATACTCAGGATAATCGCATAGATACCCAATTACTATCATAATATTCCTCCAATAAGTAATTATAGCCTCACCTTATCATAATTAAATTACATACTAAATATAGACATTTTTTACCCATACCACCCGCAAGGTGGTGTAGATGGTACCTATAATCCAGAACTTTACCCCATTCTAATTTCATAACACGAAGCCGCAAAGGCTTCGACTATGCCTGTCAATGGACGGGTCGTATTTTCTCCATTTCAATCCACGAAGCCGCAAAGGCTTCGACAATTGCCGGCGGGTAGGATATATTATGCCGGGAGATTTCAATCCACGAAGCCGCAAAGGCTTCGACTTCCGCCAGGCATCACATTGACTATCTGACTGCCATATTTCAATCCACGAAGCCGCAAAGGCTTCGACTAGCCATATCCATTGGAGATCTATTACTATCTGCTATTTCAATCCACGAAGCCGCAAAGGCTTCGACAGTTTGATGAGTCGGTAATTCTGGTCGTGCCACTATTTCAATCCACGAAGCCGCAAAGGCTTCGACACGCTGTATTTGACCTTATTCACAATCTCTTAATATTTCAATCCACGAAGTCGCAAAGGCTTCGACTATATTTCGTAAATTCTTATGTACCACATCTAAATTTCAATCCACGAAGCCGCAAAGGCTTCGACCTATCTCTTTGTTAAACTATCTTCCATAATATGATTTCAATCCACGAAGCCGCAAAGGCTTCGACGATTAAAAACGATTTAGATTTAGTTACGTATAAAATTTCAATCCACGAAGCCGCAAAGGCTTCGACACTTAAGGAGCAAGTCACGATCCTTATTTGCCTGATTTCAATCCACGAAGCCGCAAAGGCTTCGACAACTATTGGAGAGGGGATAAATGGGGCTGTTCAATTTCAATCCACGAAGCCGCAAAGGCTTCGACATCTCTTGAAAACTTTTGGTCGTATCCGCATTTATTTCAATCCACGAAGCCGCAAAGGCTTCGACAATCTCAGTACGGTTCCCTTCTTCGTCTATCTGATTTCAATCCACGAAGCCGCAAAGGCTTCGACATGGGGCGCCGGGGCAGGAACGCCGGCCTAAAAAATTTCAATCCACGAAGCCGCAAAGGCTTCGACTTTACGATGTGGTTAGTATTCACCAAGTATTTCGCATTTCAATCCACGAAGCCGCAAAGGCTTCGACGCAGGATTACCTTTTATCAGTAATCATCCATTCAGGATTTCAATCCACGAAGCCGCAAAGGCTTCGACGAGTTTTTATATGCCAGTGCTGTCAGAGTATCTATTTCAATCCACGAAGCCGCAAAGGCTTCGACTTGTTGGGATGCAAAAAACAGGTATGGTTTGCCAATTTCAATCCACGAAGCCGCAAAGGCTTCGACATGTATGCCACCAATCAGGCAGATGCGTATGAGATTTCAATCCACGAAGCCGCAAAGGCTTCGACATACTAGCAAGGGGTTTGTGGATGGAATCAAGCAATTTCAATCCACGAAGCCGCAAAGGCTTCGACTAATAGCCCTGGTAAGAGCATTGGAACGGATTGAGATTTCAATCCACGAAGCCGCAAAGGCTTCGACGGAAGAGTTCGCGACTATCACCGCGCGCTTAATAAATTTCAATCCACGAAGCCGCAAAGGCTTCGACGGATTGCAGGGAAGAGTTGCGGCCGGCGAAGAAATTTCAATCCACGAAGCCGCAAAGGCTTCGACAGGAGATACTGGCGCCACCGGTCCACAAGGTGCATTTCAATCCACGAAGCCGCAAAGGCTTCGACCCGGCTATTTTTCCTTTTGCCTTATCCATCACGATTTCAATCCACGAAGCCGCAAAGGCTTCGACATATTCGCTGAATCTCCGTTTAGAGGCGGGATCTATTTCAATCCACGAAGCCGCAAAGGCTTCGACAGCAAAAACATCCAAAAAACAATCTCATTTTTAAAAACAATCTATACACATATTATAATATCCCCACTCACAATAACTACATTTTAATCATTTTCAATCTTTTCACCATTAAATCCACCATTTTTCAGGTGCGAATCTCCCGGGATTTTCATGTACACTTCCTATTCGCACCAAATAACTCAATTATCAAATATCACCATTGACCAACTATTTTCTCAAATCCCCCATTCATATCATCAAAAAACTTACCTTCCAAAAGCCTCATACCATAAATAAAAGTATATCACATATTTTTCAAAATGATAAGAAACTTTCTTCTCCATTTCGTAAATTACTCAAATTTCAATTTTTATTTTTAACACTATCCAGTTACCCCCTTCCCCCTCATTCCCCTCAATTCTTCCCAAGAATTATCTTCCTATTTCATACACGCAAGTGTATAATTACCATAGATAAATAAATTAAAAATAACTGTTCTGCAAAATAAAATCAATCATATCATCATACACACAAACTGAATGAGGTACAAATTATGTCTGCTGATAATCTGTCCAACCTGCTGAATGCACTGACAGAAACCAGTGTTTACGTTATTGAAGAAACCAGCCACAAGCTCTTATATTTTAACCAGCGCTGCCAGAATACCAGCCGCGGCAAAGCGGTCCTGGGAGCGGAATGTCATAAGGTCTGGCCCGAAGTCTGCTCAAATTGCCCTCTGGACGGAATGGGGACAAACTCTTCCAATCACATCGTCTGTTATGATCCGCTTTTGGAAACCACAGTGGATGTTACTGCCAACCGGATTCTCTGGGATGGCCATATCCCGGCGGTAGTTGTCACTGCGACTCCGCACCGCCTGAATTTTGAAGAAGAGCAGGGTCTGCAAAAAGTTGAGAGGATGTATGCTCAAAGCCTTGTAACAGTATTCGGTGAGTGTGTTATAGCCAATCTGACTGCTGATACGTATGTAAACTGCCAGAAGGATATGATGTGGACTGATATTCCGGAGCGGGGAAAATTTGCAGCGGAAAACCAGAGATATGCTCTCCGGACTCTGCATCCGGATGATTTGGATACCTTCAATAAATATTTCTCACGGGATGCCCTGCTGTACTATTTTGGAAAGGGGAAAAAACAAATCACACGGAAGCTGCGCCGCATAAGCAATGACGGCAGCTACCATATGGTGGAGTTCACTGCCGCCAAAATCGACCCTCTTGGAGATGAAGAATACTGGTGCGTTCTGGTATTCCGGGATGTCCAGGAAGAATATATCCTGGAACAGCAGAAAAATGTGGAGATCAGCCAGTTAGCCACAGCCGCCAAAATCGCATATCAGATGCTGCTTTCGGTCAACCTGACCCAAAATACCTTTCATATGCTGGAATATAACCGCTATCCGATTAAAAATCCGGGAGCACAGGGCTGTTTCGATACGCTCATTGAAACCGAGCTTACCACCGTACATCCGGATTACCAGGAAGAATTTATACGGAAATATTCCAGACAATCTATGATTGATGCCTTTTCCAGAGGCGAGCGTATTATAAGCATGGAGGTTCCTCATCTCGGAGAAGACGGCATTTACCATTGGAATTTCACACAGGCGGTTCAGGTTGTGAGTCCCTATACTGATGATCTGATTGAAATTACCTTATCCAGAAACATTGATGAGGATCGCCGGGTACAGGAGGAAACTCTTGAAAAAGAACGCCGTTCCAAGCTTCTTCTGGAGGACGCCCTGCAAAAGGCGGAAAAGGCCAATCAGGCAAAAAGTGATTTTCTTTCAAAGATGAGCCATGATATCCGTACTCCCATGAATGCCGTTATCGGTATGACACAATTAGCCCAGCTTCACCTGAAGGATGAAGATAAACTGAAGGATTACCTGCAGAAAATCACGATTTCCGGCACACATCTGCTTAACCTTATTAACGAAGTACTGGACGTCAGTAAAATTGAAAGCGGTATGCTTGAATTGGATGAACGTGAATTTAACCTGAACGATTTGGTTCGGGATGTGGCAGAAATGATTCATCTTTCTGTTGAAAACAGACGGCAGAAATTTTCCCTTATTATTGACGACAGCCTTCATGCCCAGGTTCTGGGGGATAAGCAGCGGCTGGAGCAGATACTGGTCAACATTCTGGACAACGCTTCCAAGTATACCGGCGAAGAAGGAAACATTTCCTTTTCCCTGGAAGAGCTGAAAAAGAATGAGCAGCATGTAGGCACCTATCGTTTCACGGTAGAGGATACGGGTATAGGAATGAAACCGGAATATATTTCCCATATTTTTGAACCCTTCAGCCGTGCTGATGACAGCCGTACCAGCAAAATAACCGGAACCGGCCTTGGAATGACCATTGTAAAAAATCTTATCTCTATGATGAATGGCGATCTTCAGGTAGAAAGTGAATATGGAACGGGTTCCCGTTTTGTCATCACCATCTGTCTTACGAAATGCGGGACACCTGCCGTATCCCCGCCGGAAAAACATCCCACGGAAGAAAACTTCCCAACACTGCGGGCCCTTCTGGCCGAAGACAATGAATTGAACAGGCAGATAGCTACGGAAATGCTGGAAATTCTTCATGTCCGGGTAGAAACCGCAGAAAACGGACGGGAGGCTGTAAATGCTGTTTTATCCCATCCGCCTCTCTATTATGATATTATTTTTATGGATATCCAGATGCCCATATTAAATGGCTATGATGCCGCCAGGGAAATCCGGGCCTCCGGAAAGGAAAGGATAGATGAACTGCCAATCATAGCTATGACAGCCGATGCGTTTGCCGAAGACGTCAAGCATGCAGGACTTTCAGGAATGAACGGCCATCTGGCCAAACCCATTTCCATTGAACGCTTAAGGGAAGCTCTCTCCAACTGTCTTTCGTGGAAATTGCACAATCAGGGGAGTTCTCCTTCCTGTGATGAATTTTAAGGAAAAAACGATACCTGATTATAAATATGAGTAAAACCAAGAAGGTAAATGACCATACATCCACAGTCATTTACCTTCTTTTCAAATCCATTTCTGCAAAACCTCCAGCAGACGGTTTATTTCCAGAGGCTTCGCCACGTGGTCGTTCATCCCGACACTGCGTGCCTTAGCCACATCTGCCGCAAAAGCATCCGCCGTAAGGGCAATAATGGGTATCTCCTGCGCATCCTTTCTGTTCAGAGCCCGTATTTCAGAAGCAGCATCATAACCGTTTAAAACCGGCATCTGAATATCCATCAATATTGCTATGTAATCCCCCGGTGCCGATGCTTCAAAGACTTCCTTCGCCTTCTTCCCGTCTTCCACAGCTGTTACTTCCATTCCCTGCATTTCAAGCAGCTCCACCGCAATTTCACGGTTAATCTCGTTATCTTCCGCTAAAAGAATCCGTCCGCCGCATAATTTACTATTCTCAGCCCTCTTTGCCGGTTCTTTTTTATCCCTTTCACTCACAGACAGCACTGACAGCTCCGCAGGTTCAGTGTTTCCGGCCTCCTCCCCCATGCACACCTCCAGAGGTATCGAAACCGTAAATTTACTTCCTTTTCCCAGTTCACTTTCCACAGTAATTGTCCCATTCATCATACGGACAATATTTTCGGTGATAGCCATTCCCAGGCCAGTCCCCTGAACCTTACTGATACGGGGATCTTCAGCCCTTGAAAAAGGTTCAAAGACAGATGGGATAAATTCGCGGGAAATTCCAATGCCGTTATCCGCGCAGATAAATTCATACTGGCTTTTCCCAAAAACAGAAGAATTCAGTTCATTGACCCTCAGTTCAATAATTCCATCCGCCTGTGTATATTTTATGGCATTCGACAATATATTCATCAGAATCTGCCTGAGACGTTCGCCGTCCGCCTTCACATTTTCATGACGGATCTGTGCGATACTGAGCTTAAAATGCTGCTGTTTTTCTGTCATAAGCGGCTGGCACATATCCAGCACGTTCTGCATCAGTTCCGGCAGGCTGAGCTGCTGCGGCATCAGGGCAATCTTGCCGCTTTCGATTCTCGACATATCCAGGACTTCATTGATCAGGCCGAGAAGATGCCTGCTTGAAGTATCTATTTTATCCAGACAATCTTTTATTTTTTCCGGAGAGTTGATATTCGCCTGTGCGATAGCGGACATTCCCATAATAGCATTCATAGGCGTACGGATGTCATGAGACATGGATGACAGAAAATTGGTTTTGGCAGAGCTCGCCACCCGCGCGGCCTGATAGGCTTCTTCCAGCGCCTTACGCTGCCTCGCCTTCTCTTCCCTTTCCTCTGTCACATCGATACCCACACTGTAAAATGATTCGATACCATCCCAGCTGTCTTCACTGCCCACATAGCTCAGCGTAACCATCAAAATCTTTATTTTTCCGGCGCGGGTAACAATACGGGCTTCTATAACGGCATCCTTTCCCGTCTCTTTCGCCCCTCTCATCACCTGCAGCGCGCGGGGGATATCTTCCGGATACACATAGGCCATCTGAGAATGAAGCTCCTCTTTAAACTGCTGCTCCGTGTAGCCTATAATATCAAGGAAATCCCCGCCAAACCAAAGAATTGTCCCCATATCCCGCGCATCCACCCTCACCAGCCCGCCGGGAACAGAACGCAGAATGGCTTCCCGATCCAGTTCCTTTTTGGCAAGCTTAAATTCCAGGCTGTAGTTGTCATGGGACATTTCAAGACGGGCCTTACGCCCTTCCCAGTCAACAATACGATCCTTAATCATGTATGTCCGCTCTAAAAACGGGTTATGGAACTCCCATTCATAGAATTCGTCCTCACTCAGATATTTATTGGTACAAAAAGGACACGGCGAAGTCCTCCCCTGTATGATCTCATAGCATTTATGTCCCAGCACTTCATCTAACGTAAGCCCCAGCGTATCGCAGGAAGTCTTGTTTACAAATAAAAGTTCATAGGTTTCCATATCCGCAACATAAACATTGTCCATGTACTCATCCAAAACCCATTTGAAATACTGAGCCCGTTTCTTCCAGCAGCGGCATTCCTCCTGCCTGGTCATGCTTCCTGTACTGTTATCCGTATAAACCGCATGACATATCCAATAGCCATCCCCGTTTTTTTCCGTCAGTGTCAACGAAATATTGACCCACGAAAAACCGCCGCTTTTCCGCGGCATACGAACATTCAGCGCTGTATCCGCCCCGCCATTTTCCGCAGAATATACCAGCCTGTCCCTTATAGCTTCCCAATCCTCCGGGTACTCCCGGTAGTATCCTCGCATCGTTTGGAAACAAGTCTGAAACTCTTTTTTCGAATAACCCGTTTTCTCATAAAAAGAATTACTGGCTTCCAGAACAGTCAAATCATCATCAAGCAAAAAGCATATGGCTGATATCTTCAGAACGTTCAGAATAGAGCCATACCTGCCGCTTTCCTGCTCTTTTTCCGATGGAACTGCCAGTTGTTCCGTATTTCGATTGTCCATATCCATTCTCCTTAATTGAGATAAACTTCACCAGCCAGCGCTTCCATGCTCATATTATATCTGAACAATATAGTATACGCAACTCTTTCCGCTTCCGGTTGATTTATTCATAAAAGGCTGCCGTGCAGCAAGTACACAGCGCGATCCGGACAAAAGCAGGGCTTCCCTCAATAAAACTCAGCTTCATGCTTTTTAAAGAAATCATAATAAGCACGTACATTTCCAAGCTGTGTCCAGCGTTTCACATCCACAGGCTCCTCATCCATATCATAAATTTTCGCATTTTGAATGGACAAAAGGAAAGGCGAATGTGTAGCGATAAGGAACTGACATCCGTAAAAGCGCGCGGAATCCTCCAGAAACCGTACCAGCTCCTGCTGCTTTTCCGGCGACAGACTGTTTTCCGGTTCATCCAGCAGATAAAGCCCGTTTTCCTTTATTTTCTCAGAAAAATAAAGAAAGGCGCTTTCTCCATTGGAATGCTCCCTCACATTTCCCATCAATTGTTTCCGCACATAACGGGACTGGGTCTTGCTTCGCGTCATGTTAACCTTTTTCAGCTGCTCATAATCCTCCAGTGAATTCATCCGGAAGCTGGAATATTTCGTTTCCAGATAATCTTCAAAAAGTTCTTCCCTTTTCCGATCGATCCCGTCGTTGATATTGCGCAGATTCAGAATAAAATCAAAGACATCATCACTGGTGATGATCCTACTGTCATCAGTGAGCGGCTGTTCCAGCTCACAGGAACACATATCTGTATAATCTTCAAAGAAATTGGTACGGTTATATCGGGTGTCCCTGTGAAGCTTCAGTTTTTCCGCAATCACATTCAGTACGGTTGTCTTTCCCGATCCATTTCCCCCATACAGAATCGTAACAGGCTCAAAGTCCAGCATGGATAACTGGTGCCTGGAAAGAATTTGAAAGGGGTAATAGGTATCATAGCAGGTTCTTTTCTGGGACAGAAGAAAATCATATTCCCTTTCCACATGCGGGAACGAAAAGTGCGACAGATAGATCATAGCTCATTACTCCTGACATAATTACGACATTTATTTTGCTATAAATAAATATTTTTAGGAAAACGAAACCCTTCAGGCTGTGTAAACTTATCTTACATCAGTTTGAAGGGTTTCTCAATCTCTCATTTCATAAAGCCTTTTTCGAAAGGACAAAACCTTATACAATTTTATGGATAGCCTCAACGGACAGACCATAGTTCAGCGCCAATTCTTCAACTGTGAATCCCTCCCGGTACTTTTCCCGGATTTCTTCATTCCGCTGTTTATAATATGTCCGGGCGCCGGAAACCTCTCCCCATGATTTTTTCGTATCTGCACTGGGAACATAGAGGACACCGCCTGAAATATATTGCTGCAGTTCCCTCAGTAATTTATCCGGGAGAATATCCTGTGCATTTTTATACTTCATTTAAAAACTCCTCAAAATTTTGGTATTCCCGTATTTTCCCGCCGCCTTCCGTAATTATTTTCCGCATTTCCTGTTCCAGGCTGTCTGCATACCCGGCAAATTTCTCAAGCCGTGAAATGTCAAACTCTTTCATGAGTTCCATCTTAGGGATTCCGAAATCGTAACAGACGCGATTCAATTCTTCCTGCAGCATGATCCCCCACATATAAGCCTTTGTGCTGTCTCCCGCTTTGCAGTAACAGCGGATTCTGAGCCATGTGTAGGACAGCTCACAATACCAGTCTGCCAAATCCTGAAAATTCTTTTCCTGCGGCTTAAGGACCTCCGGCCTCTCTAAAAAGTCCTGTACCAGATGAATCAGTTCATAACATTGTTTCTTCTGGGTTTCTTCTTCTTTTTCCCGTATCACCGCCAGATACCTCGAGGCAAATTGCTCCGGCACATATTCCATCCGGGAAAGTTCCTCAAGCTGCTCCGCCTGGGCTTCTTTGAAATACCGGCAATTGGAAAAAGCGATTGCCTGGGCGGTATAATCCAGAACGTAACCCGCCCCAAGCTTCACATCACTGCCTTTGGAAAACAGCATATTCAGATAAATCTGTTTTGCCTGCTCTAATGCCTGCAGAGCATGTGCCCGCATCAAAACCGGATTGGAAAGATTCTCCACCTGGCGTTTCTTTAAATTTTCAAACAGCTCTCTGTCCTCAGGCGTTCTCGCATAGAGTACCTGCGAATCCGCCAGGCAGGAGATATTATACTCATTCAAATCGGCGAATTGCTCCATCCGCTCCCATTCAATTCCCCAGAGATCTATTCCGACGCCGTCTAAAATAAATGTGCGGGCGAACCGGCGGCCTTTGTCTGTAATTGGGATAAAATAACTTACTGAGGGAGTTCCCTTTTCTGATTCCAGGCGAAGGGTATTGTGGGAAACTACCAGTGCGATGTCATCCTTGTATTCCTCTTCCACCTTTTCCAGTACCCATTTTGTAATTAATTCTTTATTATTCATTCTGTTTTTCTCTCCTTCTTGTTCTTCGGTTAACCTTAGGTTCATTATAGCAACAGAAGGACTGACGAAAAAGGTTGTAAATGTTTTATACTGTTTTTTCCACATCAGCATCGTTCTCAAATGATTCAAAAAATGATATATCGGAAATATTCTTTAGTTCTTTCGGCCCCGGCTCCTCTTTCGGATAACCTACCGGCATTAAAAACAAACAGGCTATATTTTCAGGCAATGCAAGAATATTTCCCGCTTTCTTTATATCAAGCCAGCCAACAAAACAAGCGGACAACCCATGTGAAACCGCCGTAAGGAATATGTGTTCTGCCGGTATCAGCGGGACAGAATTCGCAAGAAGCATGTCTATTTTTCATTTAATTGTCATAAGTAATTATTAATATCTTCTGTCAAAAACTGCTCTCCGCAGCGTTTAATTTCTCCTAAAACTCTGCTGATTCCGCCTTCAGATAAATACCAATTATTTTTATCGATATTATATGCATTACAGGGAATGACCAAAAATTCCACTCCCGGAAAATAAGACTGATAAAACATGAGGCACCTTCTTGCATGAAATGCTTTACATATCAATAATACCTTTTTAAGTTCCAACCCGGCATCCACAGACAGCTTTTTTGCATAAACAGCATTCTCTCTTGTAAATGCCGATTTCTTTTCCCCAAGAATCACATCCTCCGGAATGCCGTTTTTCAGTAAAACATCTGTATAAAAATCACATTCTGTCAGGTATTCTTTATTATAGATTTCTTTTTTAGTTCTCGGTCCCTGAAACTTCTTTAACCCTGCACCGATACCACCGCCTACTAATATGAAGGGAGCATAATTATCTTTCCATAACTGCGCGGCTGTCTCTGCTAATTCAGGAAAACCTCCCCCTACTACCATAATTGCATCTGCTTTTTCCGGTACATTTTCTACAAATACGAAATTACTGATATCTTCAATGATATGATTCACATTATTCTCCTCAGCCTTAGCTCAATTATCTTCTCCCGCGCCCCTGCTTTGCGCAAATATCAGAATAATTACCTGCGTACTTATTTATTATATCATGAGTCCTGCCACCACACATATCCAGTTCATCGGTTTATTCTATTCCCACAAAGGTTTTTATGTTTATTTATGCATTTGCCTTCCAATGCCCCAACCCGATTTTCAATACCTATTGACCATAGAGTAATTATACAGTAAAATTCCAATTAGTCGTTACTAACTTTCATCAAAATAAGAGGTAAACACTATGCACCACACAAATCAGGCACTGAATGAATTATACCAAAATTTGCTCATAAACGCTCCACAAACCGTATCTGTGGAAATTCCTCCGGATCTGGGTACCGGACAGATCACGCAAACAGAAACAAAACAGGGAATCGTTCTGTCCGACTGGCGCATGAACTATCTTTCCGACATGAATGTGCAGGGGACAAACAGTCCTGAATACATACAAATTATTTTCTGTGTAGGTGAGGGAATTTCATGGGGAACAACGAATGAACGTTATTCCGTCAATATACAAAAAGGGGAATCCTGCATTTATAACGGGTGCGGTAAAACAGAGAGCATCTGTTACAGCCAAAAACGGGGTTTTTACTTTAAAAGTTTAAAAATCCCTATGCGGTATTTTTCATCACTCCTGTCTGATTATTTTGATAATAAGGAATTGCAAAGCTGTGAAAAAAAGTTGTTCACCGGATTTTCCAAAGTGAAAATCACCCCATCCATGGAACGCATCCTTGCGGAAACCAGGGATTTTGCTCATTACCATGGAGGACTGGGACACCTGTATCTTGACGGCAGAATATCTGAACTGCTGGCAGTTTATTTAAGTGAAGTCCTGGAAATGGACATGCTCTCAAATAATAATGCCCTCATATCTGCCACAGACCGCGCATCCCTTATGGAAGCAAAACGCATTATTGACAGCCAGATCGCCTTTGCACCATCCTGCCAGGAGCTGTCCCGGCTTGTGCACCTGAGCGTAACAAAGCTCACAAAAGGCTTTTCCCAAATATTCGGTATGCCGGTTCACACCTACATCATTGACCGGCGCCTTTCCTGTGCCGCACGGCTGCTGCTGGAAAGCGACCTGAATATCAGCGAAATTGCCATGGCCGTGGGCTACGCAAAACCAAGTAATTTTGCAGCCGCCTTCCGAAAAAAGTATGGTGTTGTTCCGAAAGGCTACAGAAAATCACAAATCCTTGACTCCTGATTATTTGTAAAACAAAACCTTTTTGGGGCAGAAAAAAAATGATTTTGGGTTGGATCGGTTTGATAAAACTGTTAATGTATGCGATGTGGTTAGGCCTTTCTAACTACATCGCATTTTAATTTCCGTATATTATGAGGAGGAAAGACTATGTCCAAAAAATTAAACGCAAAAGATTTTATCCTTATAGGTGTTCTAACCGCCCTTATGTGGATCATCTGCATGATTATCAGCACTATCATGAGTGTAGCCGGCCCTGTCACCAATGTATTCTATCCGGCTGTTGTCGCTGTCCCCAACGGAATCGTCATGATGCTGCTCCTGGCAAAAGTGCCCAAAAAAGGGGGCTTCACAATCTGCGGCACGATACAGGGTATCTTATTCCTGCTGGTAGGCGCGTTCTGGTTTATTCCCATTTCCCTGATTGCCGGCGGACTTATCTGTGACTTCCTTGTTATGAGACGTAAAGAGCTCTCTCTCAAATCTATGATCACTGCCTATTCCCTTTTCAGCGGAATTTTCGCATTCGGCGCGATCTGCCCCATCAAATTACTGCAAAGTTCTTTTGTTGGTGCCATGGAAAAAAATAATATTGCCCGGGATTATATTGATCAGATGGTACGCATCACCTCTGTTCCCATGCTGGTCTTAATTGTGGCAGCCGGATTCGCAGGCGGTCTGCTCGGCGGTTACATAGGGCGAAAAGCATTGAAGAAGCATTTTATCAAAGCCGGGCTTGTTTCTGTAAAATAAGCAGTATACGTTGTTTTCTATCAACCATACAGGCATTTGCCGGCCGGCTGCCTGATATTTCAGAACGGGGCTGTCGACAAACGGCTCCGTTTATTTTGGAGATTTCATATGAAAGAAGAACATATCAAACAGTTAATTACTGCAAACCCTTTTCATGGTACCGCCTGTTTGGATCCCCGCTGTAAGGGAATCCTGCTGATACTAATCGGCTTTTCCAGCTATTTTTCAGGTGGTGAAGCTGTCAGCTTTGCACTGATGCTTATTTCTGCAATTTTTATCAGTTTCGGCAACGGTATGGGATGGGCCGCCAAAATGCTCACGTCATACGTTATTACGGCATATCTTAATGCGCTGCTCCGTTATATATCGATCCCTGTATTCAGCGTAATTATGAGTGTATTCGGCGTAACTCTGCTTAAATTAATTCCCATTGCAATGATGGGCTGCTGGGTCCTGAAAACCACATACATGGATGACCTTATGGTATCGTTTCAAAGAATTCATCTTCCCCAGTCAGTTACGATCCCACTGATTGTCATGTTCCGCTTTATTCCGACTCTGCGGATTGAATATGGCATGATCCGTGACACCATGAAAATCCGGGGGATTTGTGATACTCTCCGTGAAAAAATAACTCACCCCTTATCCACGGTCGAATATATTCTGATTCCGCTGCTCATGCGCTGCCTGAAAGTAACCGACGAACTGGCCGCTTCCGGCACCACCCGCGGGCTGGAGCTGGAAGAAAAACGCTATGCCCTCAATCCAGTCTCCTTTTCCCCGCTTGAATGGAGCGTCACGATTTCCTGGGCTTTTTTTCTGTCCGCTCTCCTGCTTCTCGGGCAGACAACCTTAGGAAATATCATACTATGGAGGGTATGAACCATGATAACATTCAATAACTTTTCCTTTCGATACGAAGAAAGTCCATATTATACGCTGAAGAATATAAATATGACTGTTCAGACAGGAGAATTCATCCTGCTGACGGGACGCAGCGGCTGCGGAAAAACAACATTAATCCGCTCTTTAAACGGCCTTATCCCCCACTTTTATCCTGGAGAAATCAAAGGCTCCCTTCTTTTGGATGGGAAATCCATCCCGGAGATGGAGCCGTCAAAGCTTGCCGGACAGGTTGGTACTGTATTTCAGGACCCACGCTCCCAGTTTTTTATGACTGACACCACACGGGAACTTGCCTTCGGCTGTGAAAACATGGGTTTCTCAAGAGAAGAAAACATTACACGTATTGTAAAATCTGTTAACGATCTGGATTTGGAGGAATATCTGAACCGAAGCATCTTTGAATTATCCAGCGGTGAAAAACAACAGATTGCGATTGGATCCGTTTATGCCCTGGCCCCCAAAGTCTATATTTTTGATGAACCCTCCGCAAATCTGGACTATCAGGCCGCCAAACGGCTGTCCGGAACCATGAAAAAACTAAAGCAGGAAGGATACACTATCTTTGTCGCGGAGCATAGATTTTACTATCTCCGTGATTTATTCGACAGGGCCTTTCTGCTTCATGATGGAAAAATCGAACAGTGCTTTACCGGAGAAGAATTTTGTATTCTTCCTGAAAAAACACGCATCAAATACGGCTTACGGACTGCCTATCCGGAACAATCTGCCGGTAACATCCGGACGAAAAAAACAGAATGCAGACGCTCTGATACACTGACAGCCGAAGGAATTTTCTTTTCTTATAAAAAGAAGGATGAAATTCTGCATAACATCAATTTTGAAGCACATTCCGGAGAAGTCATTGGTATTCTGGGCCATAACGGTGCGGGAAAAACAACTCTCCTCTCTCTTTTGACCGGCCTGCTGAAAGAAAAACACGGAAAGACTTTGTATAATGGAAAGAACCTTACTCCCCGCCGCCGTCGTATCCTATCCTACCTGGTCATGCAGGACGCCGATTATCAGCTTTTCGGAAGCAGTGTGGATGAAGAACTGTCGCTTGGCCTTAAAAATGACTGCACTCAAAAGATTGTCGGAATATTGGATGCACTGAACCTTTCCGCATATCGGGACCGGCACCCGGCTTCGCTTTCCGGCGGACAGAAGCAGCGTGTTACAATAGGCGCGGCCATCGTTAAAGATAGTTCCATCATCTGCTTTGATGAACCCACAAGCGGCCTCGACTACGATTCTATGCTGCGGGTCAGCGAAACGATCGAAACACTTGCCGACGACGGTGCCATTATTTTTGTTGTATCTCATGATTTTGAGTTTATAGCCCGTACATGCACTGAAATCCTGCTGCTTGATAAAAAGGACACGGTACAAAAGACACATATGACAAGGGAAATCCTGCAGGTATTGGCAGGTAAATATTTTAACTGATATAGGGTACTGATTTGCCAGAAGAACAGTGGCTCAGATTCCTAAATCCCGTTTCAGAGCATTTATAAACAGACATAGACAGATTATATTCATTTTAATCCTTCTTGCGTTTTCAGCTTGCTCACATCGAACATATGTGCTAATATAATCTGAACAAGTGTTCGATCTATGAAGGGGGAAATTGAATATGAAGGAGCATAAAGCCAACCGGGAATTTATAGGCTTTACCCTTATATCCGGATTGATTTCATTCGGATATAATGTAGTTATGACCGTTATTTCGCTCAGGATGGTGGATCACGGGCTCAGCTACAGCAAGATAGGAAGTGCCATGTCTGCTGTTGCAATAGGCCTAATGATCATTAAACTTTTGATTGGGCATCTTTCCGATATGCTCGGAACCAAAAATTTTATCCTCTCTGCTCTCGCCGGGCTTGGGATCGTATGTGTTCTTCTGGCTAAAGCCGACAGGCTATTGGCCTTTACCGTATTAATGGCTGCACTGGGTATCTTTCGGGGGATATTCCTTGCGGTAAGCGGTTCCTATGTAATGGAAATGGCAAACAGCGGAGAATATGGGAAAATATACGGAGCCGTACAGGGGATATCCTCCCTGCTGGCCAGTGTAGGCGGAATGATATCCGGTCTGCTGTATCAATTCAAAGAAGGGGAATATGCTCTTTACATATGCAGTTTTCTGCTGATAGCATCTACTCTCTGGGCCGCCATAGGTCTGAAGAATAACCAATGTATGCATGGTGAACGGCTTCCCATATTGCAGATTTTCAAATCCATTAATAAAAGAATACTGATTTTCTGTGTATTGGTTTTTATCCAGTCCTTCGTAGCAGGGCCCATGTGGAGTTTTATCATACCCATGTACTGCTACAATATACTGTTCTTTTCTCCAGCTAAATTAGGAATACTTATGTCGATGGATGAACTGATAGGCGCACCCACTTATATGCTGGCAGGCCGTGTGGTAGACAAAGTAAATGTGGTGAAATTCAATATTCTTTTCCTTCTGATCACTGCATTAGGCGGACTGTTTCTCATAAAATCCCCTACACCGACTATATTTATGGTTGTATTCCTTATATGCAGTGTATCTATATCCTGTACCTTTGTGGGTATTCCCAAAGAAAGAATCGGCTTTATCCGAAAGGAACAAAAAGGATTTGAGCTTGCGCTCATATCTGTCTGCGGAAGCCTGGGTGATTCTCTTGGGAATAATGTACTGGGCAGAGTTGCAGAGAAATACACCATTGATCAGTGTATGTATATCTTCTCTGCATCCTATATAGTTATGGCACTTCTGGTTGCCTTGCCTCTTTTATTTTCCAATTTCCGTTTTGCATCAGGGAAACAGGAACAATAAAAGGGCTGCACTCGCATGCGGCCCCATTTTAATGCCTCTGTAGGATAATTCATTTTTATTTAATCAGGGCTTTCGGGTCAGATATAATGCAATTGTGTCATCCAGAATGATTCTGTTTCCCGCATGGATAACTGCTTCTCTGACTCCATTGTTGAAATTCGACTTATACGGCTCCTGTAATGTTATATGCTCCACCTGCGTGCCGGACAGATATTCCACATATTCATCTGCATTATATATTCTGGTCTTTTTCCAGTCCCGGTAATTCAAATCAACAAATCCGTAGTTAACAACATTATCGTAATTCAAGCTGCATGTGTATTTTGTTTCCACATGAAAATGTTCATCATATACCTTTTGTATTTCATCATATAATGAGCCATTCGATGTCTTTTCATCCGTATAGGTCATAAACATGGCTAATGCTCCGCCATTCTTCAGAAGATTAAAAACCTTGGGAAAACCGATCTCTTCCGGTATCCACTGGATCGTAGCCGCAGAAAAGACCAAATCAAATTTGCGTTCACCGAAATCATGAGTTTCAAAGTCATCATTTACGATATGGAAATTTTCATAGGTACCGAATTTCTTTTTTGTAAAGTCCACAAAATGCTCGCCCAGTTCGATTGCCAGATAATCGCAGCCCGTCTTTAAGAACGGTTCCGTAGCCTGCCCTGTTCCGGGTCCGATTTCAAGCACCGATTTGCCCGGGCCGATATTGGCATATTCGATGATATCCCTGAAAAGTTCGTCGCAATAGCGCGGCCTCCACTTATCAAACTGGTCCGGTATCCTGTCAAACGTTTTTCTGAAATCCATTGCTTTCGCCCTCCCTGATTTTATTTAATACATTTATAAAGTGTGGTCTTTGACCATTCCCTTTCTATAAAAACAGCTGATAATTCTGCGAATTATTTATATCATACTATAGATCATGTTAAAAATATATACATTTGTTTTATGTATGAAAAAGTAATATAGCCATATATTTTTAAACATGATATAATTTGAGCAATCTAACATAGGAGTCGATTCCAATATGAATGTAGAATACAGAAAAGCAACCCCCGAAGATCTTGAACAGATATGGGATATGAATATCGCTGATAACAACGGCAATGAGCGCTGGCGTATGTGGAAGGATACATATATTTCCTATAATCAAAACGGCGATGCATATACCTTTGTCATCCTCTGTGACGGCAGGCCGGTCGGTGAGGGAACCCTTATTTTTTCACCTGAATGCGGAGCAGTCAGCGGAAGAACTGAGCTTGCCGACACTAAAACCACGGCAAACGTAAATGCACTTCGCATCCGTAAGGAATACGAAGGAAGGGGATATATATCAGCCCTTGTGCATATGATGGAAAGCTATGCTGCCCAAAATGGCTATAAGTACCTCACTATAGGCGTGGAGGCTCGTGAAACAAGAAATCTGGCCATCTATCTGCATTGGGGATATGATAAATTTGTTATGTCTGAAATTCTGGAAGAGCAGCTGGTTCTGTATTATCGAAAAGCTTTGAATAAATAAGACACTTGCAGGAAAAAGCCGGCTGAACTTATCCATAAGTGTAAACTTTTATACACTAATGAATAGGCTCGCCGGACCTCTTTCTATAAAATGTTATTTTCTGTTTTTTATTTCTTCACTGCTAAACTATTCAGTTCTTTCAGCACTTCCAGTATCTCAGGTCTCACTACCTGATTATTCATATCTACAAGTTCAAAATCCAGACATTTATAATTCCACATAGCATGGCCTATTTTCAGGCTGTTGCAAATAGTTATGAAATCCCGGATCCATTTAACAGCCTCTTCCTCCGGTGCAGAATCAATTACTCCGAATTCCCCGCAGTATAGTTCACGGCCGGAATATTCCATAAATTTCTCTGCGTCTGAAAGAAGTTTCTGCATCAGTTTTTTATCATTACAGACTGTATCTTTTGACATCAAAGGATGTTCCTTTTTGAATTCTTTATGTGTATCCAGAAAAGTAATATAGTCCGTCATATCACCAGGATAAGCAAGTGTCTGATTCCATGTGCAAAATTCCTCGGAAAAATGTGCTTTCTGATGGGTAAATACATTAGGTTCATAATAATGGAAATTGTAAAACACATAAGGGTCTTCCAGCAGATCAAGACGATCAAGATATCCCACACTATTAACAAAATTCGTACCCACCAATATCCAGCGTTCAGAATCTGCCTTACGGATCTCTTTGACAGCCTGTTTATATAGTTTATTCCACATGTATCCGGTGGAATCCGTAATTTCATTAAACATTTCAAACATAAGCCTTGTTTTATGATAACCTTTAAAATGCTCCGCCATATTTCCCCAAAACCTGCAGAAATCATCCCTAAGCTCCGGTTCTGTCATAAGAGGCGTAGGGCTGTCCATTTCTCCAAAGATATGTCCTCTTATATTATGCAGATCAATTACCGCATTCAAACCATACACTGCACACCAATCCACACAGCGATCCAGGTATTCCAAAGGTTCATCTTTTAGAAGCTTTTTTTCTGTATCAAAAAACAAATATCCGTCCAACGGGATTCTGACATGATCAAATCCCCAGGAAGCAATTCGTCTTATATCATCTTCTGTGATAAATGTCTCAAAATGACTATGCAGTGATTCTTCTGACCCTGCATCCGCTATTAATTCGTATTGTGACAGAAACCCTCCCAGATTAATGCCTTGTTTAAAGCTTTCAAACAGCATAAATATATCCTCCTCTGCTTGTTTTTATTTTTCATCCTTTTACTGCTCCCACCACAATACCGCCGGAAAGATATTTGGAAATAAACGGGAAAATTATCAATACAGGGATTGCTCCCAGAACAGCAATAGCCATTTTCAGTGTCGCAGTCGGCATGGACGCGCCGATACTGTTATTAATCGTCTTTGACAGCCCCTGCTGCATATACAGAGTATCCAGCAGCATCCGGTTCAGCAGTACCTGTATTGTATACCTTTTATCATTGCTTATATAATACAGACCATTCTGCCAGTCATTCCAATAATTCAGAGATACGAACAGGCCAAGAGTTGCCAGGATGGGTTTGGACATCGGCAGCACAATATCCCGCAGTATACGGAATTCCCCGGCACCATCTATTTTTGCTGATTCCAGTAATGCCACAGGTATATTGGAGGCAAAAAAGTTCCTGGCCATGATAACATAAAAACCATTCACTAAAAGATTAGGAAGGATATAAGCCAGATATGAATTTTTAATATGAAATGTATTTGTCCACATCATATAAGTGGGTATAAGTCCGCCATTAAACAGGATTGTAAAGAACAGGAAAAAGGAAAAGAAAGTACGCCCTTTTAAATCTCCCCGGGAAATTGGATATGCATAAAGAATAGTAAGGAGAAGATTTCCCAATGTTCCTGTAATAGTAATTACAGCAGAAATGCCATAGGAACGTAAAATCCCGCTTGAGCCATTTATAATATATTTATAAGCTGTCAAATCAAATTCCCTTGGCAGAATGTGATACCCTTCATGAAGAATTGCTGTTTCATTGCTGAAAGAAGATGAAAACAGCAGTATTAACGGCAGTATACAAAACAATGCCAATAAAAATAATATAATATGATCGGTTATCTGAAATACTTTATCTCTTTTTACCATTTTAACCTCTCCGAAAAAACACAGTATTTTTCTGAAACTCAGAAAATGGCACTGTCCTTGTCAATTTTTCTCACAATGCCGTTAGCCACTAATATCAATATAAAACCAACAACAGATTGGTACAGGCCTGCTGCCGACGACATGCCTAAGGTGCCCACGCTTTTAATTCCCCTGTAAACATATGTATCTATTGTATTTGTCACATTCATCAGTGCACTGCTGTCCATCGGCACCTGATAAAACAGACCGAAATCCGAACGGAATATGCTTCCCAACTGCAAAAGGGTCATTGTAATGATAGTAGACCGTATTAACGGGACAGTTATGTATCTGATTCGCTGAAATCTCGTCGCACCATCTATAGTTGCCGCTTCATAATAGCTTGAATCGATACCTATGACAGATGAATAATAAATTATGGAATTATATCCAAGCCATTTCCACTGATTCACAGCTACCAGAATAAATGGCCAGTAATTGGGCCGGGCATACCAGGAAATTCCTTTCTTCCCTAATGGTATAAGAATACTGTTATTTATAAATCCGGTATCTGTACTCAACAGCGCATAGACAATATAACTCACCACAGTTATGGATATCATATAAGGAATAAGATATGTCATCTGATAAAGGCGTTTCCCCTTTTTAGAGCTGAGTTCATCCAGCAAAATAGCAACAGCTAACCCCATAAACAAACTGACAGCAATAAAAATCAGATTATAGCCCACTGTATTACGCAGTATAATCCAGGAATCTCTTGTAGAAAAAAGAGACTTGAAATTATCCAGACCAATAAAATCACTTCCCCATATACCTTTCTGAAAATTAAATTTTTTAAAGGCAATCACAGTAAATGTCATTGGTATATAGTTATTAAACAGCAGATAAACAAACCCTGGTATCAGCATACAATATAATGCCAAATTCAAATGAATCCTTTTTTTCTTTTTTTTCATACTTACTCCATTTACATTCACAATAAATATTCTGTATCTGGCATTACGTCATACCTACCAAAACATAGTGCCGTAATACCAGATACTAAATATATGGATTATTTATTATCAGCTAACCAGTTATCCAACTGTTTTTGCTTTTCCGTCAGGATTTTTTGAATACCCGCTTCCTCAAACTCCTGTTTCATCTGTTCCCACACAGTGTCAGGATCCACATCTCCTGTCTCCAGCCCTTTTTTATATTTATTTAGTACTGTTGTACATGCCACTACCTCATTGGTTACATCCATACTGTCCCATACAAATCCTTTAGCAGTCGACGGCTGGCAGTCTTTATTGAACTGAATGGTATCCGCCCATATATCAGGACCATCCGTAACCCACTTATGTGCAATTAACTCATTGGGGAAATGCCATGCAGCAACAGTCCAGCCAAGATCATCGGAGGTCACTCCTTCCGGATAACCAATAACACCATTTTCTTCATCTACGAATTCATAGTACTTACCTTCGATACCATAAATGAGAAGATTAGCCACATCCGGATTGGAATACATTTCGTTTAAAATCTGCATTGCTCTTTCCGGTTGTTCACTGGTATAAGGAATATACCAATAATTATTCAGATTACTTGTTGTTGTATAATATGGAACAATATTGATTATAGTTATATCTATTCCTGTATTTCTTTCCCATTGAGATTCTATGCCGGGTTTCGTTTCAGTAGTTGCACAAAAAGCTTTTCCTGCTCCGACAAGACTTGTAACCTGTTCCGTATTGATGCTTGCATCAGGCATAATCAGCCCATTTTGGGACCATTCATGTCTGCGTTTACACAGTTCATAGTATTCGTCCGATGTAAAAAAATTGACTACAGTAGTATCATCGCTGAATGAATCTATTAATACACCGAAGTCCCTTCCCAGCCAGTCTATTGCATACATATAATCACCCATAGAACCACTGTCGGAAGCAAGAGGGTATACATCCGGATATTTTTCTTTTACTGCCTGAAGAATAGGTTCCATATCAGCTTCTGTCATAATATTACTGTAATCAATGCCAAGAGATTCCAGCATTTCTGTATTACATGCAAACCCAAGCCCCAGTCCCAATTCTTTATTATTACGGACTGCATAAACCTGTCCATCGATAGATGTTGAAGCCAAATCCTCAGCACTGATATCTGCAAGGATATCCTGCCCGTCTGATTCCAGCAGTTCATTCAGTGCAATAACCTGCCCCTGGCTTGCAGCACTGGGGATTGGAATTTGAGAGACACCTCCCAGCAAATCAATTTTTTCACCGGAAGCCAACTCTGTCTGTACTTTATCCACATAGGTTGCAAAATCATAACGTACAATTTCAACCTCCGTATTAAACTTCGCTTTTGTAATCTCCGAAACAGCCGCCCCGATTTCCGCACAGGCTTCTTCCGAACCAAAACCATCCGCTACAATTCTTACCGTATAAGGCTCCTGCCCTGATAAATCTGTTTCTTCTGCCTGTTCCCCTGAATCCCCGGCACTTTCTTCCCCAATCTGTGCTTCCGAACTCTCTCCGGCCATACTGCTTTCCACCGGATTCTTCTCTGCTGAACCACAGCCTGCCATAAGCCCGGCCAGCATTGCCGCTGTCAATAAGATACTAATCTTTTTCCGTAACATAATTCCCTCCTTGGTTTTTTGTGCGATTTATTTTACAACTAAAGTGTAATAAAAAAGCCGGCTTTGTCTCAACAACAAAACCGACCAAAGACTAGAACAATTTCGACTTTTGCTTTACCTGGAATCTATACTGTTATAATATTCATTGGGGGTCATATTCGTCCATTTTTTAAATACCTTCGCAAAATAGGAAGGCGTATCAAACCCCACCTTAGTCCCCGCCTCTGTAATCGTACACTTCTGTTCTGCCAGAAGACGCTTGGAAACCAGTATCCGGTAATATTGGATATATTGAACCAGTGAATAGCCGGTTGCTTTTTTAAAAATACGGTTTAGATAATCACCGTTCAGATGGACGGAGGACTCAATATCCTGTCTGCTGATATCTTCCGCATAATGCTCATGAACATAATCCTTAACATTTTCTACAACGGCCCATGCGGACGGATGCTGCTCCCCGTTTTCCGTGTCCATTACCGATTCAATCAAATCATCTACATCGTATATGAACTGCCCCACATTCCGATACTGCATGGCTGCATGTTTTAAGTCCTTCGATCGTTCCGATAATGTTTCCAGACTGATATGATAGATAAAATATGCGAAAATCTCTCCCGGAAACCGATCCTTCAGTTTTGACATAAATAATTCGCACATTTCGTACAGCTGAGTTCTGTCATGTTCCGTTTTTACGATCCAGAATATATTATCCCACAAATGCACTTCTGTTATTTCGGGAAAAAGTTCTTCTGCAATATTGCTTAACGCAAACAATAAAATGCTGTTATTTTTCATTTCTACCTGAGCACCCGCAAGGCGGATGTATACCAGACCCTTCGGCTCCAGTTCCTCTCTGTTAAGACATCCCATCTTCAGAGCTTTGTCAATAAATTCCGGAAAGGGCAGAATATCTCCGGTAAGCAGATTGGTATAAAATATCTTTTCTTCTCTTTTAGGTTCCTGCTGCCGGCCGGAGGATATCTGAAGCTTTTCATTTTTCCTTTTATTAATTTCATCAGCGGCGAGCCTGACAGTCTCCGAAAGTTCTTCAAAACCGACAGGCTTTAATAAGTATTTTACAACGCCAATATTGATAGCATCCTGGGCATATTTAAAATCCGGATATCCCGTCAAAATAATCTTCACGATATCAGGAAAGGATTCTCTCACCCATGCCAGAAAAAAAAGTCCGTTTTCCTGAGGCATTTCAATATCACAGACAATAATATCTATCTTATTTCCGGATACAATCTCTCTGGCATCCATCGCCGTATAAGCAGTAAATACTTCATCCATACCCAGGCTCTGCCAGTCGATATGTTTTTTCAGCAGGTTAACCACTATCACTTCATCGTCAACAATTAATATATTCATAGCTCTGCATTTTCATCCTTCCTGAACCTCGGAATACTGATATCAACGCGGCAACCTTTCGATTCATTTTGTATTACGACTTCAGCATGCCTCGGGTACAGTACCTGAAGGCGGTTTTTCACATTGACAATTCCGATATGGCTGCCATCCTCTTCAATATCTTCATCCCGGCTCAGCCTGTCCAGTATTTCCCCGGGGAATCCAAGACCATTATCTTTAACTGTGATATGGAGCAGATCTTCTGATTCTTCAATCATCAAGGTAATTTCCAAATCATGCACCAGCATAATATTGTGCTTGATACTGTTTTCAACAAAGGTTTGGATCAGGAGCGGCGGTATTTTTTCCATATCTGCATCCACGTTACAAGTTATTTTCAGCTGGAAATTATCCTGATATCTGATTTTTTGCACCTGCGCATATCGGGCTATGCACTGCAGTTCATCCTCCAGATATACAAAATCATCCTTTAAGGATAACAGGTACCGGAAATACTCTGCCATCTTTTTTGTAAGATCCTTTATCGTACTATAATCCTTAATACTTGCCAGCGTGTAAATCAAATTCAATATGTTGGTATAAAAATGAGGCTGTATCTGTACCCGTAAAAACTGATTATATATCTTTTCTTTTTCAAGACTTGTCTTATATACATCGATTTTCAAATTGATAATCTGTTCCGCCATATGGTTGAAGGTATTATATAAAACGGTTATTTCATGATTTGATGTGCGATCCTTCAGTCTGACTTCCGTGTTGCCGCCGCTGAATTCTTCCATTGCATTTTTAAGCTTGGTCAAAGGCCTGAAAACCGATTGCTGCTGATAAAATAATGCAATACATATTAAAAGAATGGAAGCAATAATTGCGATAATAATGATGATAAACAGATAAGAACCGCTGCTGACGAAATTGACATGAGGTATTTCAATACATATTTTCTTATTAATCATCCTTATTGCCCTTGAAAAAACGAAACAATTTTTATACTCTATCGCTACATTCGGCTCATAGAACACTGAGCCATCCATGTTTAAAAGGTAAACATTACTTTCCTGATCCTGAGGCATGATATCCCGCAGAACATTTTCACAGCTGATGTAACAGCCTCCGAATCCTCCCTTACGCTCATAGAGATGAAGGAAATAATAATTGTCTCCCAATCTGATATCCTTCCATTCTGCTGAATTATTAACTTGTGTATTTAAAATGTATCTTTTTAATTCTTCATTTTCTTCTTCCTGAAAATAATCCAGATAGGAAATAGAAGAAAGCATGATATCCTTATCCGGTATAAAGACAAAATAAACGATCTGATTATCATTGAGGATAGACAGATTGGTTAAATCCCTCTGCAAATCGGAACTTCTTTCTGCAATCACTGCAGCATCCTCAGAATCACAGATCAGGTTATAATCCGTATTGTCATTTTTATTGATCAGGGAAGTCAGCTCTCTGTTAGCCACATAAAATTGATCCGCCCAATAATTACTGGAATAATTCAGTGAATTTTTATAAATCTCTTCGATTCTCTGATTGAAACGTTTGATAGTAAAAATATTGAATACTGCAAATAAAAAGACTACGAAAAAAGAAGTTAACAAGATGAAATATCCCGATTGCATAAACTGCAGTTTTTTCATTTTACACCCGATTCCTTATCACTGAAAGTTCTTACCTGGCATGTTATGTAATATTGGTTACAATCTATATACCAGTAGTAGCATATCTTCATTATAACATAAAAACAGGTCCTGACAATGTAACTTGCCGATTGTTATGACATATCTGATCTCCTGATATTTTTATCCGACAATCTGTAAAAGGCAATAAATAACGGCCCCTGCCATGGCAGAGGGCCGCACTATATAAATCAACACTATATGAATTAACCGTACTTTCATCGGAAATATCTTCTACTTATCAAACCACGAATGTCCATATCCCGCAAGGAGTTGTTCGGCTTCTTTCGGTCCGCTGCATCCCTGTTCATAGGAAAAGACGGGCTGTCCGTTTCGTCGGTACGCATCCTTCAATGCATCCACATATTTCCAGCTTAACCCCACCTGATCCCACTGGGAAAACCAGGAAAGTTCTCCTTTAAAGCAGGCCCCTATCAGTCTTTCATAGGCTTCCGGGGTATTCAGATGGTGTTCCACGGAACAGCTCTGGCAGAAGTCCATTTTTGCCTGAATGATTTCCTCCGTTTCTCCCGGTCTCTTGATATTGAACTGCAGATATACTCCTTCCGTAGGCTGTATCCTGATGTTCAGGATATTGGATTCCGCCTCCGGTGACGGGCTTTTGAACACAATCGCCACCTGCATTTCCCTTTTTTCGAGCTTCTTACCGGTTCGGATATAAAAAGGCATTCCCTTCCATCTTTCATTATCCACCAAAAGGCGTACTGCCGCATAGGTTTCGGTATGGGAATCCGCCGCTACAGAAGGCTCCCCGCGGTAGCCTTCATACTGGCCCAGAACCATACTGCCGGAAATATCCTCCGGCATAACCAGCGCCGCAAGCACCTTCATCTGTTCCCTGTGCATATCCTCCACTGCAGGGCTCCGGGGCTGTTCCATGGCAACAATGGAAAGAATTTGGAATAAATGGTTCTGCATCATGTCCTTCAAGGCTCCGCTGTGGTCATAATAGCCGCCGCGGGTTTCCACGCCCACTTCTTCCAGCGCGGAAATCTGGATGCACTCGATATGCTCCGCATCCCATACATTGCTGAAAATAGGGTTGGCAAAGCGGATTGTCTGGATATTGCGCACCATTTCTTTTCCCAGATAGTGGTCGATACGGTAAATATGATCCGGAGAAAAGAAAGCTTCCATTTTTTCATTCAGCGCTGCCGCCGCCTCCAGACTTTCTCCGAAGGGCTTCTCCAGGACTACTTTTCCGCCCTGAGCGCCTTCCACCTTTTTCAGTCCCTGTACGATCACCGGGAAAAACCTGGGTGCGACCGCGAAATAAAAGATATGATTCCCAGCATTTATTTCATGGTAAAAATCATTGAGTTCTCCATAGGCTTCTTCTTTCGTGAAATCCATACGGTAATACACAATCCGTTCAGCCATTCGCTGGTACACATCTTCCCTGAAATGAAGCCTTGCGAATTTTTCCACCCAGTCCCTGGCCAGTTCCCGATAGGCTGTGCTGGTATAATCCCGCCGGCCTACTATCACTATTTGAGTATCAAATGGATTGCTGCCTGTCATTTCCATGTTATAGAGGGCCGGAAGCAGCTTACGGAAAGTCAGATCTCCGGTTCCTCCGAATATTGTAAATGTATTTTTCTCACTCATCCGTCAGCCTCCATTCATGATGGAAATTTCCTTCCCGGTCAATCCGTTCATAGGTATGCGCTCCGAAGCAGTCCCTCTGTGCCTGAATCAGGTTGGCTCCTACCGGCATCCCGCGGGAGGCGTCCAGATACGCTGCCGCCTGGCTCATAGCCGGAACCGGAATACCGTTTAAAATAGCCATAGTCAGAATATGACGCAGGCTTTCCTGTCCTTCATTAATTTTTTCCAGGAAAAATGGATCCAGCATCAGGTTTGTCAGGCCGGGATTTTTTTCATATGCACGGGTAATATCATCCAGGAAATCAGCCTGAATAATACAGCCTGCCCTGAAAATAGCCGCTATTCTGCCATAATCCAGATTCCACCCGTATTCTGCGGAAGCGTGGGCAAGCAATTCAAAACCCTGCGCATAGGCGATTATTTTTGCTGTATACAGTCCGTTTCGCACCTGTTCGCCAAATGCTTTTTTATCTGCGGGCTGTTTCTTTTCAGGAGATACAAAAAGTGACTGCGCCTCTTTCCTTGCCTCCACACGGTTTGACATGATTCTGGCGTTGCAGGCAGCCGTTATCATCGAAACATTAACTCCCTGCTTCAGGGATTCCAGGCTGGTCCAGCGGCCGGTTCCCTTCTGTCCGGCACTGTCCAGAATCATATCCAGCAGTTCCTGATCGCTTAAGTCATCCTTCTCCCGGAAGATCCCTGCGGTAATTCCAATCAGATAGCTTTTCAGCTCCATCCGGTTCCATTCGTCAAAAATATCCGCCATTTCACGGTTGCTGTAGCCGCCCACATATTTAAGAAGAAGATAGGCCTCGGCAATTAGCTGCATATCCGCATATTCGATGCCGTTATGCACCATTTTCACATAATGTCCGGCTCCGTCCGGTCCCATATAGGCACAGCATGGCTCTCCCTGGGCCTTTGCCGCAATGGCTTCCAGAACAGGCGCAACATGGCCGTAGGCCTCCCTGTCTCCGCCGGGCATAATAGACGGACCGAATCTGGCTCCTTTTTCTCCGCCCGATACCCCTGTACCGAAATAATAAATCCCCTTTTCTTTCAGGCTTTTCTCCCTGCGGATGGTATCCTCGAAGAAAGAATTCCCTCCATCCAGGATCATATCTCCCTCATCCAGCAGGGGAACCAGCTGATCAATAACCAAATCCACAGGTTTTCCGGCCTTTACCATGATCAGGAATTTTCTCGGACGTTCCTGGGAGCTCACCAGTTCCTCAAGTTCATAGAAGGGAACGAAATTCTCATGGGGATGCTCTTTCACCAAATCCTCCGTCACCATACGGCTCCGGTTATATCCTCCTAGTATAATAATGGTGTAGTCAAGAACGACTACTAAGTTAAAAGTTACAAAGT
>OGYI01000042.1_pt1 | contig 137043 bp, 119 predicted proteins | sample 1576521 | NCBI WGS metagenome assembly OGYI01 (sample SAMEA3541484, study PRJEB24748) | human gut metagenome | biome: human gut; feature: human-associated habitat; material: faeces | place: China | collected 2012
TTATTACCTATATTAGTGTGCTGGAGCGAAAGAAAGAGATTGGTATTTTAAGAGCTATCGGAGCATCCAAAGGAAATATCTCGCAGGTATTTAATGCGGAGACATTTATTATTGGACTTTGCGCCGGACTCATCGGTATCGGACTGACACTTCTGATATTGATTCCGGGAAATATGCTGATCCATGCGCTTGCAGGCAATAATCAAGTCAGCGCAATCCTTCCGGCTGCACCGGCGATTGTTTTGATTCTCTTAAGTGTCGTACTTACATTACTTGGCGGATTGATTCCTTCCAGGAAGGCTGCCAAGAGCGATCCGGTGACCGCACTTCGAACGGAATAAAAAAACAGTCCATACAATCTGAAAAGAGCGTATGGGCTGTTTTTTATCTTTATTTTTGTGTAAGGTACTTTGTCAAAGTCCGTAGTAGTAATAATGTTTCTTCTTGATGTTGAAAATCAAGTTTGTTAAACGTAGAAAGAAGAGAACTTCCTTTTTTGGAAAGTAAAAGAGAAGGAGCAGAAGTGCTAATTTCTAAGACTTCATCTGCTGAAAGTCCATACAAATTAATCAGTGTTGCAAATGTTTGAAGATCTGGTTCAGCAACATTATTTTCATAACCGGAAAGGGATTTTTTATTGATACCGGTTAGTTCCATCACTTGTTTCTGAGTGAATTCTTTGTTTTCTCGTGCATTTTTTAAGACAGCGCCAATATCCTTCATATGCCTAAAAACTCCTTTTTATCATTATATTAAGGTAAAGGAATTTTTAAACACCAAAAAGTCTTAAAAATAACGACAAAAAATGTTGACGTCTTAGAATATAAGACATATAATGGGAATGCTAGGATAGGCATGCAATGGGATAAGGCAGAAATTAAATAAACGAAAGTGAGGAAAAATAAGTATGAAGAACAAAGTTCTTAAACAAATGCTTGCGTTTTCTCTGGCTGTCGCTCTTGTAGGGGGAAATTCAGTAGCAACTTTTGCTGCTGAACCAACTAACGGAACAGAGTCAGGTGCAAATACGCAAGCAGCAACAGATGCAACCGCTGAAAAAGTTGCGGTAGTTAATTTCAACATTCAGAATGGTAAATTTGATAATGGCACAGACCATGCACAGTATAAGCTGAGCGCAGGAGCTGGTGCGCTAAATTTACCGAAAGTTACTGTAGATGACGGATATGAGTTCTTAGGTTGGGAAGTACAAGGAAAAAGTAAGACAACTTGGAAAGCAAGTAAAAAAAGTTTTACTTTCGAAGATGCAAATGCAAACTTTTACCCAGCTACAGCAACAGAAGGCTATACTACAGTTACAGCAAAAGTAGAGAAGGTAGAGAAGAAAAAAACAGCTCATATCACATTTAACGTTGATCCGGAAAAGGGTAAATTTACAGATCCAGAGAACGCTGAGTATGTAAAATTTGATGATGATGAGTATTCAGAGACACAGTATGATGTTCCAAAAGTAGAAGGAATCAATGGATACACATTCACTGGTTGGAAATTATCTGGAGCAACAGATGGTAGCTGGGATGCAGATGCAAAGACATTTGGAATTACAGGACTTGCTTATTATGCCAAAGGAAGTAATGACGGATATGCTACATTGGAAGCTCAGTTTAAGAAAGAAGCTAAGAAAGCTGATGCTGTTTTGCGTGTTCATTATGTAGATGAGAACCAAGTACCATTAGATGGATCACAGTATATTGTTTCATTAACAAAAAATGGAACAGTAGGTGAAAAAGCAACATTTGCTGCAACATCATTTACAGCTCCAGAAGGCTATGAATTAGTTGGTGGTGACATAACTGACGTGGAAGTAGCATATGGAGAAGACAAAGATGTTAATGTAAAAGTAAAAGCTATCAAAGAAGAAAAAGAAGCAAGAGATGTAATTGTAAACTTCAATGTCGCTCCAGAAGAGGGACAGTTTACAGATCCGGCAGGGGCAAAAGTTGTTACATATACAATTAAAGAAGATTCAGCAGATCAGTTCCTTGTACCTACAGTAGAGGCTAAAGAAGGTTACGAGTTTACAGGTTGGTTAGTAAACGGAAAAGAAGAAGGTTTCTGGAGTGCAGATGCAAAGACATTTGGAATTACAGGACTTGCTCATTTCCCAGAAGGATCTGACACAGGATATATTGTTGTAACAGCTCAGTTCAAAAAAGCTGAAGTAGCTAAGAGAAGCGTAACAATTAATGTTGCAATCGATCCTGAAAAAGGCGAATTTGTAGGAAGAGATGATAAGTATGCTACAATCACTTATACAGATCTTGATGAGTTTGCTGAGGCACCAATTCTTTTACCAGAAGTAAAGGCTAATGATGGATACAGACTTGCAGGATGGACAGTAGAAGGAAAAGAGTCAATCAAACTTGATGCAAATGCAACAACTTTAGGATTTGCAGGCCTTGCTCACTTTAATGACGGAGAAAATGTTGGATACATTTCTGTAGAGCCAGTTTTCGAAGAAGTGAAAGAAGAAAAAGCAGCAGTAGTTAATGCAAATGTAGTTGTAGATCCTGAAAAAGGTGAGTTTGAAGGATATGACGGAGCAACAAAGCTTGAGAACAATAATCTTCAGGAAGCTGATGATACACTTGGATTCCTTCCAACTGTAACAGCAAAAGAAGGATATACATGGACAGGCTGGGAAGTAACAAATAAAGCAGGTGAAGTAGTATACTCATTAGACACAAACACAAGCTCTATTGCGTTCCCATATGGAGTAGAAGATGACTACACAGTAACAGCTACATTTACAAAAGATGAGACTCCAGTTGATCCGGTAGATCCAGTTGAGCCAACAGAGCCAACTCAGCCGACAGAGCCAACTCAGCCAGCTCAGCCAGCTACACCTTCTACAGACAATACAGTAAACAATACTACAAACAAAACTACTGACAATAAGAAGGTAGAGAAGACAGCAGCTAAGAAAGCAGAAGCAAAGAACGAAAATAAAAAAGCTCCAAAAACAGGTGATGAGAGTATGCCAATCGCTTACATGCTTACACTTGTAGGAGCAGCAGTGGCAGCAATTATTGTTCTGATTAAGAGAAAAAGAACAATCTAGAAACTGTGAATAATCACATGAAACACAAAAGACGGTATCGAAGATACCGGAATAAAAAGAAAAAAGCCTATATCCTGGCAGCCCTGATCTTATGCATAGTCATTGCGGCGGTAGCAGTTTTTGCTATCAGTCGCATGGCTGGTAAAGAGCAGACATCAAAAAATCAGACGGAAGTAAAAGCGCTTGTTATTAATGCTGAAAAAGTAGACGAAAGCAAACTGAAAGATTTGATTGAAAGTGCCGGAAAGATTAATCAGAGTGTTTATACAGATGAAACAGTAAATACTTTAAATCAGGCAAAAGAAGAGGCCGAAGAAACGATTCAGGGAAAGCCAAATCAGGAAGAGGTAGAAGATTCATATTTGAATCTGGTAAATGCAATTCAGTCACTGCAGAAAAAATAATGATATTTAATGTAATGTTTAGATTTTATAAAATGGAAACTAGATAAATCTACCTGTTGTAAAAAACGGGTAAATGAGTTATAATAATTCAAGAAGTAAGAACCTGGGATGCACGATAACTCCTGTTATTTTGAACCTACATCACTTTAAACGGGACTCTTATATCTTCGTAATATGTCGAGCCTTCATTATGCAGAGGATGGCAGAAAAGCGAATGCGGACACCCACCTAGCAGACAGCTAGGAGTCAAAATACAGGAACCGGCATTTTGGGGAACATACAAAAGATAAAGGACAGTCGTTTATGCGGCTGTCTTTTTCTAATGTGAGGGGTGGGGACATTTATTTAATTTCCCTTCTACTTGAGTGGGTGTTGAATCAATCATAGGGCATAATGATTAGGGAGAGAATAGAGTTTGAAACATTTTCGAGGAGAAAAGAGATTTTATTATGGTATGACAGTGCTGGTTCTGGTGTTTATTATTGCAGGACTAACAAGTAATCTCGAAGGCGGAGTCCGTGGAAACCGCCAGGAAAAAGAAGCATTTGACCAGAAGCCGGAAGAAGTACAAACGGAACAGGAAAATCAGGAAGAAGAGACGCAGGTAGTGTCTAATCCGAATATCCGGGTTCTTCTTATGACGGATGGATATCAAAATACCATTCATCCGTCTGTGACAGTCAGTTCAACAACAGGACTTTCTATTACGTATGGAGAGAAAGTAGAAGAATGTGAAGCGGGGACGGAAGTGACATTTATGCCAGATGACAGCCGTTTTCAGAGTGGGAATATCCGGATCCAGGCAAAAGAAGGGGAGATTACGGTAAATAGCCTGAAGCGTGGATACGGGATTCCTTCTTATCAAGGCATACTGGAGCTTCGGACAACAGCGGAAGGAATTGCGATTATCAATGAACTTCCCGTTGAGAATTATCTGTGCCGGGTCGTGCCCAGCGAAATGCCGTCCGGTTATGAAATAGAAGCGCTGAAAGCGCAGGCAGTCTGTGCCAGAAGTTACGCCTACAGGCAGATGGCAGAATATGGATATCCGGAATATGAAGCTCATGTGGATGACAGTACGAATTATCAGGTCTACGGCAACAGTGCACCGGCAGACAGCGCAGATCTGGCTGTTCAGGAGACGGCAGGACAAGTCGTGCGTCTGGACGGAGAGATTGTGACGACTTATTATTATTCCACTTCTTGCGGAAAGACGACCAGTATGAAAGCCTGGGGGAATGAGGAGAATGACGGAAACCGATATCTTCAGTCTGTAGAAGTAAAAGATGAGAACGGTGATTATGAGAGAAATCTGCCATGGTATCGCTGGGAGGCGAAGATTCAGGCAAAGACTTTATCAAATTTGATTGGACTAAATACCGGCAAAGATATTGGAACGTTGCAGAATATCAATATTTTGGAAAATGGACCGGGTGGTGTAGTATTAACAATAGAGGCTGCCGGTGACAAAGGTAGTGTAAGAGTCTCAACGGAAAACAAAATCCGGCGTGCTTTTGGAGGAGAAGGATACACAATTATAAAGCATGACGGTACGCAAGTCAAAAGCAGTAAGCTTCTTCCAAGTGCATTTTTCACAATCAACAAGTCCGGAGATACATTTGTCATACAGGGCGGTGGGTTCGGACATGGGATTGGAATGAGTCAGACCGGAGCAAATGAAATGGCAAAATGTGGAAAAAACTATCAGGAAATATTGACCTTTTTTTATCAAGGCGTCACCATCGGATAATTGTTCATAGACAAAATGTATAAAATCGGGTAAAATATAAAATTGTGTAACTGTTCAGAACAGGCGGTATCACTGGGAAAAGTGGAACGCCGGAACATAAATAAAGCTAGGTAAAAGTGATGAAAAAGATAAAAGAATTATATGATGACATCATGGAGCTGACTGGAGAGATAACCAAAGATCATGTGGGAGCATACGCTGCACAGACAGCATTTTTCTTCATGCTCTGCATGATTCCGATTATATTGTTGTTACTGACTATGGTGCAATATACGCCCGTCACAAAGGCTGATGTCATGACGGCTGTGATTCAGGTATTTCCATCATCGGTAGATTCATTGATTACATCCATTGTCAATCAGGTCTATAATCAGTCATCTGGTATTATCCCGATTACAATCGTGGTAGCACTTTGGTCTGCAGGAAAAGGTGTACTTGCCATGAGTTCAGGACTGAACTGTGTGTATAATTGCCGTGAGACACGTAACTATTTTTTTCTTAGGATAAGAGCAACTGTTTATACAGTAATGTTTATACTCGTTATTATATTTTTACTTGTGTTGTCGGTATTTGGTAACAGCCTGAATATTTTTATTGCTGAGCATGTACCATTTTTAAGAAATATGGCCGACTGGCTGATCCGGGCAAGGAATATTATTACACCGATTGTAATGATTATATTCCTGCTGTTGATTTATAAGTTTCTCCCAAACAGAAGAGATATGTATAGAAGACAACTTCCGGGAGCAGTATTTTCCACGTTGGGGTGGATGGTCATTTCCTGGGTGTTTTCTGTATATGTGGATGTGTTCCGGGGATTTTCCAGTATGTACGGAAGTTTGACAACCATCATGTTGATTATGATGTGGATGTATTTTTGCATGTATTGCATTTTGATTGGTGGAGAGTTGAATGTGATGTTCGGAGAGAAGATTGATGAGAGTGAGGAAAGGTAACGGGATAACATTAAAAAAGGTGTAAGATATTTTTAATTTTATAGGAAAAATCTATAAATATATGAAAAGAACTGATTTTACGCAAAATTTTCCTGGTGGTATCATAAAAGGAGATAGTAGATGCCGGGAGGGAGAAGAGATGGAAGAAAAAATCGATCTGAATGTCTGTTACAGGAAAGCATTTGAAGCATTAGGGAGTACTGGGTCTGTACAGAAATTTGCAGATTATATTACAGAATATGCGCCGGTTGTTTTGATTGTTCTGGACATTGGAGGCAAGATACTTGCAATGTCTCATAAAGGAGGATATAATGAAACACTGTTACCGGAAGATATGGACAGCAAACGAAGAGTAGAATTGATTTCACAGATGATCGAATATCGTTCGAAAGAGTCAGGGGGCAAATCCATGCTCATTCATGTATCGGAAGAGTATTATGCTGTGAATGAAATTGTGGTCAAAGGAGATGCAGAAGGTTTCGTTATATCTATTCTGGATGCAGGAATTTATAATGCAAAAGATGCAGAGGAAACATTGATTCAGATGAATGATATTGTCTGTCAGGGACTTGGAATGTTGATGGAGCGTCAGGAACAACATTCCCATTCTCATATATCGACAATACGTCGTGTGATTGCCCGGTTATTATTTGAAGGCGAGGGGAAGCAGCTTCTGAATGGAACGAATGATATATATAACGAATATGTTGTTGCTCCATTTCGAGTAGCAGTTGTACGTGCAGAAGTATATAACAGTCTGCAACTTCAAAAGGCGGCTAATTATGTAAGTGATGTATATGAAAATGTGTTTGTTTATATAGAGGAGCAGTATGCTTGTCTTCTTTTTACAGATATACATACAGAAGAATGCAGAGACAAGATTTGTAAAGTCATGGATAACATGTGTGAAAAATATAAGCTGTTATGTTGTCTAAGCGGAAGCTTTGATGAGATTGAATTGATTGATAAGAAACGATTTATGTGTCAGAAAGCACTGGAGATTGCGCATGAACAGGAACCAGATAAAAGAAGTTTTCGTGAAGAAGATTATTATGTCCAGATAGTATGTTCTTGTGCATTACCGTATATTGGGCATGCAAGATATCTGGAACGTGAACTTACTGAACTAGCCAGCGAAGATGAGGCAAAGGAAACAAAATTCTATGAGACATTAAAGCAATACTTGCTTGTGGGTAATAATGTAAGTATGGCAGCAAAGAAAATGTTTATACATAGGAATACAATGATTTATAGACTTTCCAAAATTAATGAGATTTTGGGAGTGGATATTAATGAGCCGGGAATTGCTCATAAGATTTTAATTAGTATACTCCTGCGGGAACAGGAGAAAGAGGAGAAGTAGAGAATGGAGATTATCAAGGATTTGCCGGAAATCTTCGATGAGTTTGAAGACAAGAAAAAACAGTCATTTTTGAAGGTAAAAGAATATAAAGAAAAGCAGATTCCGATAATCGGTGCATATTGTTCTTTTTTTCCAAGAGAAATTGCAGTTGCCATGGGAGCAATTCCTGTGGGGCTATGTTCTTCAGCGAATGAAACAGTAGAGTTCGCTGAAACGGTATTGCCAAAGAATGTATGTCCATTAATCAAATCTAGCTATGGTTATGCCATATCTGATCGGTGTCCTTATTTTCATTTTGCGGATTTGGTTGTGGGAGAAACAACATGTGACGGCAAGAAAAAAATGTACGAATTGATGTCTGAGTTTAAAGAAGTTTATGTTATGGAATTGCCGAATACACAGTCAGAAGGCGGACTTAGATTCTGGCGGGAAGAGATTATCCGGTTTAAAGAATTTCTGGAAGAATATTTTCAGGTAGTTATTACAGAGAATGATATTCGACGTGCAATTGTATCGCAGAATAAGCGAAGAGAAGCATTGAAGAGATTTTATGGACTGATGAAGCTGGAACCAGTTCCAATGTCTGGACTGGAACTTGGTAAGGTGCTTTATGGTTCGAAATATCAATTTGGTCAGGAAGAGATGACAAAGGAGTTAAATGAATTGTCAGATCGTATTCTGGAAGAATATGAGAAAGGTCGTCAGCTAGAAAAGAGACCGAGAATCCTAATTACCGGCTGCCCTATGGGCGAAGATACAAATAAAATCGTAGAGGCAATTGAGAATAACGGCGGAGTTGTAGTCGGTTTCGAAAACTGTACTGGAGCGAAAGCAGTAGAGCGTATGGTAGATGAAGATGATCCGGATGTTTATGGTGCAATTGCAAGAAAGTATTTTAGCATAGGCTGTGCAATTATGACACCGAACAATAATCGTATCCATCTTCTTGGAGAAATGATTGATGACTATCATGTAGATGGGGTAGTTGAGATGATATTATCGGGTTGTCATTCTGTGGAAATGGAATCCATCAGTGTGAAGAACTTCGTGAATGAAGAAAAGCATTTGCCATATCTGGCTGTAGTGACAGATTATTCAAAAGGTGATGTAGGACAATTAAATACACGACTGGCAGCATTTGTAGAAATGATTCGTAAATAATTACAATTGACAAGGGTGCATTTATCAAATATAGATAGATGCACCCTGTTTTTGTGCAGATATAACATATATCTATAAAGATAAATATAGATATAAACAATAAAAGAACGAATATATAGATACAATCGATAAAATGTACAAAAACGCATGGGATAAATTGTGCACGATGCACAATTAAAACAAGAAAGATTGGAATTATAAATGAAGAAATTATTGAGAAAATTGTATAAAATAGGAAAAGTAATTTAGAAGGAGGAAAAAACGTTGATTGAGATAAAAAATCTGAAAAAGTTATGGGAAGACGATGGAAGCTCCGTTCTGGAAGGTATCAACCTGACAATTGAAGACGGAGATATTTATGCGTTAGTAGGTCGAAGTGGCGCAGGAAAATCTACACTTCTTCGCTGCATCAACGGTCTGACATCCTATCAGGAGGGAAGTTTGAAAGTAGATGGATGTGAGATCAAAGATCTGAAAGATAAAGAATTACGAGAATTTAGAAGACATGTTGGAATGATCTTTCAGCAATTCTCTTTGTTGGAGAGAGAGACAGTATATAAAAATGTTGCACTTCCGATGCAGTGCTGGAAATATCCAAAAGACCAGATCGATAAAAAAGTAAGAGAACTTCTGGAACTGGTTGGTCTTGGAGATAAGATGAATGCAAAACCGAGAAATTTAAGTGGTGGACAAAAGCAACGTGTTGCAGTTGCAAGAGCATTGACTATGGATCCGAAGATTTTGCTTTGTGATGAGGCTACTTCAGCACTGGATCCGAAGACGACGAATTCGATTCTGGATCTGTTGATGGAAATTAATCAGAAACTTGGAATCACAGTTATCATTGTAACACATCAGATGGAAGTTGTAAGAAAAGCGTGTAATAAAGCATGTATTCTGGAAAATGGCAAGATTGCAGATGAAGGTTCTGTAAAAGAAATTTTTATTAAACAGCCACAGTCACTGAAGAGACTTCTTGGAGAAGAGCAGGTAAAACTTCCAAAAGAAGGACACAATATTCAAATTGCACATCTTGTAAATGATATGCATGATGGAGAGCTGTTTGCAAAGATGTCAGCAGAGCTGAATTACATATTCCCGATTATCGACGGGAAAATTCAGGATTATCAGAATGACAGCATGGGAATTTTCACAATTAATGTGGATGATGAACATCTAAAACTTGTCACAGACTATCTCACAAAAGAGGGCCTGAACTGGCATGAGATAGAGGAACAACATGATGAGACAAAGGAGGATGAAGAATAATGACATTAAATAATTATACATTTTTACAGTTATGTCAGATGCTGATCGTACCTGCATTTTTTGCAACTTTGAAGATGCTTGTAATTTCCGGAATCTTATCTACAATATTTGGTTTCATATTTGGAGTCATTCTTGTCGTAACCGAAAAGGGTGGACTTTGTGAGAATATTGTAGTGAACCGTATTTTAGATTTCCTGGTTAATACGATTCGTTCTTTCCCGTTCATCATCTTGTTGATTTCTATTATTCCATTTACAAGATTGATTGTGGGAACATCCATTGGTGAGACAGCAGCGCTTGTACCGTTGACAGTTGCATGTTCACCATTTATGGCACGTATCTTCCAGAATAGTTTTAAAGAAGTTGACCCTGCATTGGTTGAAGCAGCTCAGTCATTTGGCGCTTCTAAAGTGCAGATTATTGTAAAAGTAATGTTAAAGGAATCTGTTCCGTCTATAATTTCCGGACTCTGTCTCGCAATCATAAACTTGCTTGGCTGTACAGCTATGGCTGGTGCAGTAGGAGCCGGTGGACTTGGAGCAACAGCACTTACATATGGTTATCAGAACTTCAATCAGGAGATTATGTATTCAATCTGTGTGATTTTGATAATTCTTGTAGCAATTATTCAGTATTTTGGAGACTGGATTTACAAGAAACTGAAGTAAGTGTCTGATTAAACATTTACATTTGGGTTAGAGGTGGAAGATATCTTCTATCTGCTATATTGGCTGAAAATAAGTCTGACTTATTTTTAGATAGATTTTTAAGATTCAAAAGAAGTAAAAAGGAGAAAATCATGAAAAAAAGAATTTTAAGCGTATTGCTGGCAGCAGCAATGGTAGGAACAATGTTAGTTGGATGCGGAAGCTCCTCAAGCAGCAAATCATCTGATGATAAAAAGACAGAGTCATCTGATGAGAAGAAAGTAATCAAATTAGGTGTACGTGATAACGCTGATCAGGTAAATACAGTTATGGATGCAATTGAGGCAGCTGGTTATAAAGTGGATGTTACAGTATTCGATGACAGTAATCAGCCAAATGTTGCACTTGGAGAAGGTAGTATTGATATTAACTGGTATCAGCATGAGCCATTTTTAAAAGCTTACAACGACGCCAATGGAACAGATTTTGTAATGGTTGAACCAAAGACGGCAGCTCCATTATTTGCGATGTACTCAGAAAAAATCAAGTCTGTTGATGAGTTAAAAGATGGAGATACAATTGCTCTTTGCAGTGATGCTTCTAATAAAGCTCGTGGACTTCATTTGTTAGAGTCTCAGGGTCTGATTACATTAGATGATTCCGTAGAGACACCTACACAGTATGACATCAAAGAGAATAAGCTGAATCTTAAATTTATCGAGGCTGATATGCAGGTTCTTCCACAGTCTCTGCCGGATGTAGCAGCTATTCTTTGTGCAGCAGCTCACATGGTAAATGCAGGACTTGATGGAACAGATTATGTATGCGCTTCTGATGATGCAGAAACATACGCTGTAGGATTTGTAGTAAGAAAAGAAGACAAAGATGCTGAGTGGGCAACAGGACTTGCAAAAGCTGTTCAGTGTGATGCGCTTGCAGATTACTACAAGACAGAGAAAAAGGGAACGATGGTTCCAATGTGGGAGTTAAACAAATAGTTCTATGGAATTAGCTGGAATGACGATGTACAAAACTCTTGTGATGACGATACTTGCGCTTGTCGGGGTATTCTGTTATCACAAGAAGATTGTAGATCAGGAGATGAATAAGAAATTATCAGAACTGGTGCTGAGTTTATTCACACCAGTCCTGCTCTTTACATCATTTCAGAAAGACTTTTCAAAAGAGCTGGTAACAGGGCTGATGATATCGGTTCTGTTATCAGCTATTGCTTTTTTTCTGATCTGGTGTATCTGCAAATGGGTCGTCCGAAAATTGGATAAAGATTATGCAGTTGTGGAATTAGTTGCATTGATGTATTCTAATTGTGGATTTATCGGAATACCGATGGCACAGGGGATTTTTGGGGCAGAAGGAGTTTTTTATATGACTGCCTATGTAGCTATGGCGAATTTCTTGCTCTGGTCACATGGAGTAATTGTAATGTCTGGGAAAAGTGATATCAAATCTTTGAAAAAAGTATTTACATCACCGACAATTATTTCCATTATTCTTGGTATTATCTGCTTTGTTGCACAAATCCGTGTTCCTCAGATTATTGAAGAACCAATGGAAATGATTGCAAACATGAACACACCGATGGCGATGATGGTAGCAGGAATCAATATTGCTCAGGCAGATCTGAAACAAGTATTTTGTCATTACAGATTATATTGGTTAAGCTTTGTAAAGCTGATTGTGATGCCATTTGCATTGGTAGGAGTCTTTTATTTTGTTCCAGTTTCACAGCTCGTAAAGACTATTGTGATACTGGCAACAGCGTGTCCGGCAGGAGTGACGGGAAGCTTATTTGCACTTCGCTATGAAAAAGACTCCGTATATGCAGCGGAAATATTTGCTATGACAACGATTATATCAATTGTAACAGTACCATTTTCTATGTTGTTCTGTTAGAAGAAAGAGGTAAGAAAAGATGGAATTAGTAAAACTTGAGATGACGCCAAAAGAGAGGAAGATAGCTTACGCAAGAGGAGAAGAGGTGGACCGTATTCCGACGTCTTTAAGTGCAGGAGAGACAGCTCCTCCGTTATATGGGATTTCCATTCGTGATTATTATTTTTCAGCAGATGCCATGGTGGAAGTAGAAAGCCGTCTGGCAGAAGATTTTCAGGCAGATAATATGGGGATGGGACTGGGACTTCGAACGCTGGTAGAAGCACTCGGAACAAAGCTCGAGTATCCGGAGCACAGCGTGTCTTATATTGAAAAGCCGGCACTGGAAACCTTTGATGACCTGGATCATATGGAGCTTATTAATGTTGAAAAAGATGGAAGATTTCCTATCATAATAGAAGCATTTGAAAGACTTCAGGAAAAATATGGAAAAGAACGCGGAATTGGTAGTGGACTTGCAGGACCATTTACAACAGCTGCAAGTTTGATTGGAACTGAAACATTCTTAAAGGGTACGGTCAAACATAAAGAACAGGCCCACAAATTATTGCAGTATAGTACAGACTGTGTTGTAAAATGTTGTGAAGATCTTCATCGTAAACTAGGAATTGGGTTTACACTTTCTGAACCAATGGGCTCCAGAGATTTACTTAGTAAACGACAGTTTAAAGAATTTTTTGTCCCTTATATAAAACAGGCAGTAGAGCGTATGAACAAATTTCAGGGTTCAACTGGAATTCATATATGTGGACATACCAGGGATCGCTGGGAAGAAGTTATTGGCACAGGAGTCAGTGGATTTTGGGTAGATAACTGTGAGAGCCTTCAGGAATTGAAGGAATGCTATGGTGATAAAGTTGCAATCAGTGGAAATGTGCCACCTGTAGATGTATTGAAAAATGGAACATTTGAAGAAATTGACCAGGCAATTAAGAAATGTATTATTGAAGCTGGAGACAATCCGAGAGGATATAATCTCTGTCCTGGATGTACCACTCCGATAGATACGACGAAGGAAAACATGATTGCATTTATGAATGCAGCTGCAAAGTATGGACGTGGTGCAAGAAAAGGTTATATGCCAAAAGGTATTACAGAGTTATAAGCAGTCGTGTTGAATATTATTTTGTACAGTAAGATAATGTTGTAGCCGGAAACACTCAACTATCATATATGTGATAATAAGTAGAAGAGGTACGAAAAGTATGAGAGTGATAAAAAATGTGAATAGGATCTATACAGGAAAGAAAACCCAAGAGATTTCCGATTATGAGATTCAAAATCGGAGAGTAGCAAGAGAAGCTGCAGCAGAAGGTATGGTTCTTTTAGAAAATTGTGAGCATATTTTACCATTGCAGCCAGGAAGCAAGGTTGCTTTATATGGAAGCGGAGCTGTAAAGACTATAAAAGGAGGATCTGGTTCCGGTGATGTAAATGAACGCGAGACTATTTCAATATGGGCAGGAATGAAAAATGCAGGATACGAGATTGTAAATGAAGACTGGCTTAGTGAATATAAGTGCTTGTATGAAATAGAAAAAAGAGCCTGGCGTGACAGGATACTGGAGATTACAGGTAACCGTGAACACGCAGCTTTCTTCCGGACATTTGCAAGCCATCCGTTCCAGATTCCGGCAGGAAGTGTGCCAAATCTGGAGAAAGTAAAAGAATACGACTGTGATATTGCATTTTATATTATCAGCCGTACAGCCGGAGAATCAGCAGACCGTAAATGCCAGAAAGGTGATTATTATTTGTCGGATGAAGAACTACAGGTTTTGGATGGGGTCTGCAAGTGTTATAGCAATGTTATACTAGTATTGAATAGTGGAGGAATCATTGATCTTGGGTTTAAAGATTGCTATCCATCTATAAAAGCTGTGATTCAGATGGGACAATGTGGGATGGAGAGTGGAAATGCTTTCGCAGATGTTGTGTCTGGAAAGGTAACCTTTGGCGGACATTTGACTGATACATGGGCATTCAGATATGAAGATTATCCCAATGCGACGACATTTTCATATATGGATGGAAATGTACACAAAGAATACTACAAAGAAGGAATTTATGTAGGATATCGTTATTTTGATACATTTGATATACCTGTAAGATATTGTTTTGGACACGGATTGTCCTATACTGATTTTGAGACGAATCTTATGAACATTGTATATAAAGCAGGATCTTTGGATAAGGCAGGAGAAATCAGAGTTACAGTAGAAGTAAGAAATGTCGGAGAACGATATGCGGGAAAGGAAGTTGTACAGATTTATGCATCTTGTCCTCAAAATAAAATAAAAAAAGAATTTCGGAGACTTGTGGCATTTGCTAAGACAAAGTCACTTGAACCCGGAGAACGTCAGAAAATAGAACTTTCTATTTCGCTGAAGGGATTATCCAGTTATTGTGAAGAAAAGTCTGCCTGGATTATGGAAGAGGGAATGTACGGAATCTGGATAGGTAATTCGCTCGATCATGCAAAAGTTGAAGCAAGTATAGAACTGGATAAAACAGTCATTCTTGAGCAGGATAGAGCGATTTGTTTAAGAAAAGAAGAACTGGAAGAAATATTTCCTAACGAAGACAGTCTTTTGAAAAAAGAGGCAAAATGGAAAACGGAGACAGCCGGAAAAAGAAGTGTTGCATTGAGAGCAGAAGAGCTGGATACGACAGAAATTGTCTATGGAATAGAAAGTGATCTGTTAGAAAAAGAAGCGTTGCAAATGGCAGAGCATTTATCTGTGGAACAATGTGTACAGATGTGTACGGGTGCAATCCGACGTGGAAAAGATGGAACAATTGGAACTGCTGGAATTTCTGTTCCCGGAGCAGCGGCGGAAACCAGTCTGGTGGCAGTAGATGAAGGAATTGCAAGTATCACGCTGGCAGACGGACCTGCAGGTTTACGTTTGAATAAATTCTATGATGTTGTGAATGGTGAACGAAAAATTCAAGATTTTATTGATAGTGTGGAAGACGGACTTTTTAGAATCAGTGATGAGAAACAAGGAGAGAGATATTACCAATTCTGTACCGCATTTCCGATTGGAACTGTACTTGCCCAGTCATGGGATATGGAAGTTCTGAAAAATGTTGGCCGTGCGGTTGCTAAAGAGCTTGAAATCTTTCAGATTACATTGTGGCTGGCACCGGGAATGAATATTCACCGGAATCCACTGTGTGGAAGAAACTTTGAGTATTACTCGGAGGATCCGCTTATTTCCGGCATCATGGCAGCAGGCATGACGGAAGGGGTTCAGGAGACTGTCGGAGTTGGAACGACTATTAAACATTTTGCGTGCAACAATCAAGAAGATAACCGGTTCGGCAGTGACAGTATTATCAGTGAACGTGCACTGCGGGAAATCTATCTGCAGGGATTTGAAATCTGTGTGAAAGAAGCACAGCCGATGGCAATTATGACTTCCTATAATCTGATTAACGAAGTACATGCAGCCAACAGCCATGATCTTTGCACTAAGATAGCTCGTGACGAATGGGGATTTAAAGGCTTGATCATGACTGATTGGGGAACGACAAATGAGATGCCGGAAGGATATGCAAAATGCTCCAGACCAGAATGTTGCATTCAGGCGGGAAATGATCTGATTTGTCCTGGAGTGATATCTGATCATGAACAAATCAGAGCTGCATTAAAAAATGGAACTCTTAAGGAAAGTGAACTACGAAGATCTGTAGCAAGATTGATTGCAATTATACTAAAATCCAATGCATATGAGTAAATAGATTTAACAAGTTTATTATATCAGATGTGGGTTAATTCTATAATATAAGACTAAAAATTTCTTATAGATTACAACAATAATAAAGTGCATATATGGAAACAAGCTATTTGCTGGCGGAAGTAGAATGGGTTAAAATTACTTATGTAAAGTACATAGTGATGATTATAATTCATTGAAAAGGGAATCCAGTGAGAATCTGGAACAGCCTATTCTACTGTGAAGCGGACGATGGTCTGGAAAATCACTCTAGCGGAGATGTTGGGGGAAGATAAGATCAAAGGAGGATGCAAAGTCAGGAGACCTGCTATGTATATGTATGGGATTCCGGTAGGGGAAGAACAGCGGTTACGCTGTTTTTTCGCTACCCTTTTTTAATATATAGAGAGAGACAAATATAAGGAAGAGATTATATGAATGCTACTGTAATAGTCTGCTCCACACTTACAAATCATGTGAAAGCAGCACAGAAAAAAATGAATACAAATTATCCTATTATTGAACTGGATAATTCCAAGCATAGCAGACCGGAAAAATTCTGGCAGTTGGCGTTTCTTGCCATGGAACAACTTCCGGAGGAAATAGATACCGTGCTTTTAGGTATGGGAGTTTGTGGAGGGGCATCAGTAGGATGGACTTTCCCAAGGCGGACAATTATGCCCAAAGTTGATGATTGTATTACACTTTTAATGCATACGGACGAAAAATTTCATTATAACTTAAAAGAAGCCGGACATTTTTATTTGACTGAAAACAGAGATTTGATGTCTATTGACCGGATGGAACAAGATTTGGTTTTAAAGTATGGTGAAAGAAGAGCCAAAAGAGTTATGAAAGTCTGGTTCGATGCCTACAAGAGTGTAGATATTGTGGATACGGGTATTTATGATTGTTATTCAAAAGAATATGTAGAGCGTGCAAAAAGGGAGTCTGCAATTATAAATGTGCCATATCAATATGTGCCGGGAAGTAATATTATATTAGAAAAATTAGTGTCTGGGAAATGGGATGACCAATTTTTGATTATTGAAAAGGGAGGTGTAATGACAGAAGAAGATTTTGGAATGACAAACAAAGAGTCATTGCATACAACATATGTCGTGTAAAATGGACACCATATTGAAAGATTGAGGCGTAGTTTTTTGGAGTTTTACTATGTTCCCAATTCAAGAAAGGGAGGAAGTTATGGATTATACGGAATTAAAGAAATTAATGAGTGAGCAGAAGGTTGAGATGACTGCGGCGGAGCGTATCAAGGACTATAACGAGGGGAAAGAGGTAGATCATATCCCGTATACATTGCAGGCACCTGATCCGGCTATGGCAGATATTTTTGGATTTACAACATCACAATTTGCGAAAGACTTTGAAGTGAAAAGCGAAGTAATCAGACGAAGAAAAGAAGAATTTGGTCTGGATAGCTTTAATGTTGGATTAGGTCTTCGCACAATTGGCGTTGCGCTTGGTTCAAAGTTAGGGGTTCCTGAACATGGAATTGATTATATTGAACATCATGTGTTGCAGGATTATGAGGATTTCGACAAATTGGAAGTGACGGATCCTTATAAAAATCCAGTTCTTGCACCGATTTTGGAAAGTGCCAAGAGATTGAAAGAACGTTTCCCGGATGTTAGTATGACAACGAGTGTAGCAGGTCCGATTTCAACAGCTATAGCAGTCAGGCCAGTTGAAAAGGTTCTTCGCGATACGAGAAAGAATCCGGAAATGCTTCACAAATTGCTTGATTTGACAGTTGTCTGTTCTTTAAAATGGTTTGAAGCATTTTACCATGAGTTCGGATCGGTTGGAACGAATTTTTCCGATCCGGTAACCTGTATGGATGTAATTAGTAAGAAGCAATTTGATGAATTTTCGCTTCCTTATATTAAAAAACTGATTGATGGAACAGAGAAAATTATGGGATCAAGACCGGGAGCTCATATTTGTGGTAAGACAAGCCCTATTTGGAGTGATCTTGCAGATGCAGGTCTATTTTCATTCAGTATCGATAATTGCGAGGATTTGGAGGTTGCTAAGCGTGAGGTGGGTGACCGGATGCGCTTTGCCGGAAATGTTCCTCCAATCGAAGTGATGAAAGATGGGACAATTGATGATGTCATTGATGCATGTAAAGACTGCTTGAGAAAATGTGGAGATAATCCAAAAGGTTACATTTTGAATACAGGATGTCAGCTTCCAATCGGTACACCGAAGAGAAATGTTGAGGCATTCATCTATGCGGCAAGAAAATACGGTCGTGGTGCGCAGTTAGGAAAGCTTCCGAGAGGCATTCTGGAAGATTAAAATGTGCAAAAATGATATTTTAAAGCAAAAAAGATATCGAAAATGCATAATTTCCCATATGAACTTGCAAAAACTGGTTGATGAATCAGAATAAGGTATGATATAATTTTGTATCAGAGAAAAGGCATTGTCTTATGACAGTGCTTTTTTGAGGTAAAATATAACGGGGAAATGAAATCAAGTAAAGAGAGGTTAAAATCATGAAACAAAAGAAAAAAATGTCTTTGGCAATGCAGATTTTTATCGCATTGATTCTTGCAATTGTAGTAGGACTGCTGATGCAGAGTCATGCAGAATTTGCAGAGAGTTACATTAAGCCGTTTGGAACAATTTTTCTGAACCTTGTAAAGTTCATTGTAGTTCCAATCGTATTATTTTCCATTATGTGTGGGATTATCTCCATGCAGGATATTAAAAAAGTAGGAGCAATTGGTTTAAAGACCGTTGTATACTATATGTGTACAACCGCATTTGCAATCACATTTGGATTGATTGGAGGAAATCTGTTCAAGGGAATGTTCCCGGTCGTTGCAACAACAGACTTGACTTATGAAGCAGCAGAGTCGGTATCATTTATGGATACAATTGTAAATATTTTTCCATCCAATTTTATTGCACCGATGTCTGAGTCTAATATGCTTCAAGTAATTGTGATGTCGGTATTGTTCGGATTTGCGATTATTCTGATCGGACCGGAGAAAAACCCACGTTTGATCCAGGGGTGTAATGATCTGAATGATATGTTTATGAAATGTATGGAGATGATCTTAAGATTATCTCCAATCGGAGTATTCTGTCTGTTGTGCCCGGTTATTGCAGTAAATGGTCCGATGATCATCGGTTCACTGGCAATGGTGCTTTTAGCAGCGTATGTCTGCTACATTATACATGCAGTTGTTGTATATTCATTAGCAGTAAAGACAATGGGCGGTATGAGTCCGATCGCATTCTTTAAAGGAATGCTTCCGGCAATGATGTTTGCATTTTCCAGTGCTTCTTCCGTAGGAACACTTCCAATTAATATGGAGTGTGTAGAGAACATGGGAGCATCAAAAGAAGTGACTTCATTTGTGCTTCCGCTTGGAGCAACAATTAACATGGACGGAACTGCAATTTATCAGGGAGTATGTGCAATCTTTATCGCGTCCTGTTATGGAATCAACCTGACACTTCCACAGATGCTGACGATTATCCTGACAGCAACACTGGCATCTATCGGAACAGCAGGTGTGCCGGGATCTGGAATGGTTATGCTGGCAATGGTACTTACATCTGTAGGACTTCCAGTAGATGGAATCGCTCTTGTAGCTGGAGTGGATCGTATCTTTGATATGGGACGTACAACAGTAAACATCACAGGTGATGCAAGCTGCTGCATGGTTGTTACAAATCTTGAGAAAAAGAAAGCATTAAGAAAAAAATCAGCATAGATGAAATGCAGGATTCGCGGATCAATCTTTTGAAAAAAATATAGGAATTTGAAATAGCTTTTGTGGGAGAAATCCTGTGAAAGCTATTTTATAATAGAAAATTCTTGAATTCCTATTATAAAATAGCCATATGGAAACCATAGGTTTAAGAAAAGTTTAAGGATTAATCAATTGTATAAAAGATATGGAGTATGTTATGATATATCCACTTCAAACATTCGAAAAAGATCAAGTTAATTTAAGAGCAAATCTGCTCTGATCATACGGACAGATTCGTCCGATATTCCATGTTTGAAAAAACAATTATTAATGATATAATACAAGGAGAAAAGTGTATGGAGAGAACCGAAAACTTAATCATGCAGGAAGACAGATGGAAGCCATTAAAGGAGATGAATCTCACGGATGATTTTCTGTTTGATGTGGCAACCACGGAACTGGAAAATTGCAAGACAATTATCGAATTATCTACTGGTTTGCGATTAAAAAGCCTCAAGTGGAAAGAAGGTCAGAAGGTTATTCACAATATTCCGGGAAAACGTGGAATCCGAATGGATTTTGTCGCAGAATCTGAAGATGGTCGCGTTTTTGATGTAGAGATGCAGAATCGGAAGGAAGGAAATATTCCAAAACGAACCAGATTCTATCAGGCATTGATGGACGCACCATTACTGAAGAGTGGAGAAAAAGGTTTTGATAAGTTGAAACCGCTGTTTATTATCGTAATTTGTGACTATGATCCGTATGGAATGAAGAAGTATTGCTATACGTTTGAAAGTCGTTGCAAGGAACAGCCAGATTTATTACTTGGAGATGAGGTTACAAAATTATTTCTCAGTACAAAAGGGGAAAATGAAGACGAAGTATCGAAAGAATTAGTGGATTTTCTTCATTATATTACTGAGAGTAATGAACGTGGACTTCCAGAGGAATGTGATGAAAGACTTCGCCGTCTGCATGAGAGTATACAGGAGATAAAAACAAGTACAAGTGTGGAGGTCGAGTATATGAAGATGGAAGAACGAGAAAGACTGGTAAAAAAAGAGGCAACAGAGCGAGGTTTAAGAGAAGGAAGAATACGAGGAAGAGAGGAAGGAGAGGAACGGCTTGCCCGTTTATTAATAAATCTTTCAAAGCAGAATCGTCAGGAAGATAGCAATAGGGCGCTAAAAGATTTGGAGTATCGAAAGAAATTGTATGAAGAATTCGGATTATAAAAGGAGATAAACAGGACATGGTTGTTCAAATCATATCTGGATTTCGGGGATCCGGAAAAACAACATTTTTAAATCAATGTATAGAACAGATAAAGGGAAAGACTGCGGTAATTCAAAATGATTTTGGTGCACAAGTAGTTGACCGGGAAAATGTAGAAGGCAGCTTGATCTATGAAGAAATTGGTGAGGGCTGTATTTGCTGTGGGATGGCACTTGAGTTTGAAGAAAAGATGCGTCGGATTGCCATGGAAGATTGCCCGGACAGAATATTTATAGAAGCATCTGGATTTGGAAAACTGTCCGATGTCGTGAAAGTATGTACGCAACTAAAAGAGAAGGAACATCTTGAGATGGTGATTGGACCGAATGTTACAGTTGTAGACATTGGGATGGTGGAGGCATACGCCTCCGGACTGGGAGAATTTTATGTAGACCAGATTGAACATGCAGATGTGATTCTGGTCAATCATATTGATTTAGATGATGTGGAACCGGAGGAAATAGAAGAAGGCTGGAAAGTGCTGGAACGACTGAATACGAAAGCGTTGAAAAGTGAAGATGCACGGGAAGTATTAAAAAGTGTAATGGAATCCGGAAACGTAGATCAAAATCTTCAGATAGAAGGAGATATGCTTATAAAATATCTTGGAGCTGACGCATTTGTAGAAGTGCCGGATGGTATCCGAATCATCGCAGACAGTGCTTTTGAGTATTGCATGGAAGTGCAGGAAGTGCATTTGCCAGATTCAGTGGAACGAATTGGAAAGCATGCTTTTCAGGGGAGTGGAATCAAAAAGATGCATTTACCGGAAAGCATAAAAACAATCGATATTTATGCTTTCAGCGGAACACCTCTGGAATATATGGAATTACCGGAGAATTTGCAGAAACTTGGGCACAGTGCATTCCGTTATTGCAGAATGTTAAAAAAAGCGAAGTTTCCAGAACATCTGGTGGAGATTCCGCATGATACATTCAATGATTGTGGAAAACTGCGGGAAGTAATACTGCCACATGATACAGAAGTGATTGGGGCTCATGCATTTTCCGGATGTGCGGCACTGGAACAGGTGGATTTACCGGAGAGTGTGAAGCGAATGGAAGAAGGTGCTTTTGTGACTTGTGTCAGTCTGGAGAAAGTACATTTGCCAAAAGGACTGGAAGTGGTAGAACGCAAGGTGTTTTACCGGTGTACGAATTTAAAAGAACTTCATTTCCCAAAACGGGTGACAGAGTTTGGCAAAGGCATCTTTTCGCAATGTTCTGCATTAAAACGAGTGTATATAGAAGGAAACCCGGTGGATGAAGAAGTGTTTCAGGACTGGGATATGTGGACAACTTGCTATGATATGGAAGAAATCATTGCACCGAATATGAGGATTACGAGATTTGCAAAAGAATGGAGAATGTGGGCGGCAGCAGGACTTGCAGATTACCTGGTAGAACAGGGAGAGGTAAGAAGTGAAATCCTTGATTCTTATGTGAAGGATTTGAAAGAAAACCGGAGTTCCTATGAAGTCCTTTTATTAGAAAATAAAAAGTTATTACAGTTTTTCATTCATTACAACTTATTGGCGGAACAGGCAGTGAACAGGCTTCTGGAACAGTCACTGCAAAAATCCGATATGGAGATCCGTAGCATGCTGTTGAATTATCAGGATGAAATCCAAAATGAGGATAAGAAGGAGGAGACAGGCAGCCAGCTTGAACAGCTTCTGGCAGCGTTGTCATAATATTTATGAATATTAGGGAAGCAAAAGAGCAGATCGAACATGCGGTAAAACTGTACTTGGAAAAGGATGAAAAAGGCAGATATATAATTCCGATAGAAAAGCAGCGTCCGGTATTTTTGATGGGAGCGCCGGGAATCGGTAAAACTGCAATTATGGAGCAGGTTGCGCAGGAACTTGGAGTAGCACTTGTGTCTTACACGATGACACATCACACAAGGCAGAGTGCACTGGGACTTCCATACATTGTGGAAAAGGAGTATGGCGGAGAAAAATTTCAGGTATCTGAGTATACGATGAGTGAGATTATTGCAGCGGTTTATGAAGTGATGGAGGACACGGGGATACGTGAAGGAATCCTTTTTCTGGATGAGATCAATTGTGTATCTGAGACTTTGGCGCCGGCGATGCTTCAGTTCTTACAGTACAAGACATTTGGACAGCACAAAGTGCCTGAGGGCTGGATTATCGTAACAGCAGGGAATCCGCCAGAATACAATCATTCTGTGAGAGAATTCGATATTGCGTCCTGGGACCGCGTAAAGAGAATGGATGTAGAGCCTGATTATAGTGTCTGGAAAACATATGCTTATGAGCAGGGGATGCACCCGGCAATCTTGACTTATCTGGATCTGAAGAAAGATGCATTTTATTCCGTGAAAAATACAGTGGATGGAAAGCATTTTGTGACAGCAAGAGGCTGGGAAGATTTAAGTCAGATCATGTGCCTGAGTGAAAAGAAGAGTCTGCCTGTGGACCTGAATCTGATCAGCCAGTACGTGCAGGACGAGCAGATTGCCCGTGACTTTGCAATTTATTATGATCTGTTCAAAAAATATAAAAATGATTATCAGGTGGACCGTATCTTATTCGGCATTCCATCAGAGCAAGTAAGACAGAGGGCGATGAAAGCATCTTTTGATGAGCGGATTTCTTTCCTTGGTCTTTTGATGGATGGAATTACGGATACTGTTAAAGAGACAATGGAGATGCAAAATGCACTGTTTGTATTTGGGGATTGCCTGAAAAAGATAAAAGCAGATGTGGAAAAAGGCCGAGACCTTGTTTCTTGTATCGAACAACAAAAAGAATGTTTAATGGAACAAGAAAAACAGAAAAAACGTGCCGGTAATTTATCCCGTGCCCAGGTGTGGGAAGATGACCGTGTGCTTGTTTATCTGGAAGAATGCCGGAAAAAAGCAGGCATACAGACTCCGGATGAAAGAGATTTTGTAATTCTCAGAGATTATTTTGCTCAGCTGACAGAAAGCTTTCAAGAGCAGACAAGAAAAGCATCGGGCTGTCTGTCCAATTCATTTTACTTTTGCGAAGATGTGTTTGAAGAAGGACAGGAGATTCTCATACTTGTGACAGAACTTACGGAAAATGAATATACGGCCAGATTTATCAGTCAGTATGGATGTCGGGAGTATTTTAAACATAATAAGAATTTGATGTTCTACGAGAGACAGAAAGATCTTATGGATCAGATTGAAAATCTGGGGCTTGATCAGGTGTAATATTTATGTGTGTGGAAATAATAAAAGTGGCTTCAGAAGTTCTGAACTTTAGCAGACAGAGAATGTTGGTCAATATGAGGTTTCTGGAACCGGCAATTCGGATGCTGACGGAGAGTCCCTCTAAATGTATGTGTGATCGTTCATATGGTATGGGAACAGATGGAAAAAATCTTTACTATCATCCAGAATACGTACTGAGAGTATATCAGAAAGAGAAAGGTTTCGTCAGTAGAATGTATATACATTTAGTCGTGCATGGAATATTCAGACATTTCTTTGTAAATCCACAGATCGAGCAAAGAAAATGGGATCTTGCATGCGATATGGCAACAGAATATATCATCGAAAGTTGGAAACTGGACTTTGCAGACATTAGTGCCGGGGCAGATGAAAAGCGGGAACTTGATTGCATCCGGAAAAATGTGGGACTTATGAATGCGGAAAAGATTTATGGATATCTGAAAAAGACAAAAGAGTCAGAAATAGACCGGTTGGAGAAAATTTTCCGTCGGGATGACCATAGCTTCTGGTATCCTGAAACAAAAAACAGGAATGATGTAATCCGGGTGAAATCGGGGCAGGTGAATCAGAACCGGGAAGTCATGTTCTCGAATCAAAAATTGGAAGAGCTGTGGAAGCAGGTTGCGAAAAAGATTCAGGTGGAACTTGAGACATTTATGAGAAGCCGGAGTGGTGAAACCGGTGATTTTTTGGTGAATTTAAAGCTTGCGAACAGAAAGAAGCAGGACTACAGTGCATTCTTAAGAAAGTTCACCAGACTTGGGGAACATATGAAGATCAATGATGAGGAATTTGATTATAATTTCTATACTTATGGAATGCAACTGTATGGGAATATGCCGCTGATCGAGCCGTTGGAGTACAAGGATGTCCGGGTGGTGAAAACATTTGTGACTGTGATTGATACTTCAGGGTCAGTGGAGGAAGAAAAACTTCGAAGATTTCTGGAAAAAACGTATCAGATATTAAAAAGTGGGCAGGAAAGCGAAGACAGGGTGAATTTTCATCTGATTCAGTGTGATGCGCTGGTTCAGAAGGATGTGAAGATTACATCAGAGAAAGAACTGGAGCAGGTGATGGAAGATTTGACACTTTATGGCAGGGGAGGAACTGATTTCAGACCGGCATTTGAGTATATAGAAGAACTTCGAAAAAACGGAGAACTTACGAACTTGAATGGAATGCTGTATTTTACAGATGGAATGGGTGTTTATCCGAGAAAAAAACCAGAGTATCCAGTGGCATTTATATATGATAGTGAAGTTTTGGATAAGATTCCGGAAGTGCCGGCCTGGGCGATTCGTTATCTGATGGATGACATATAGAACGGATAAATGTCTATATGAATATATTGAAGTACTCAATTTGAAGATTTGTGTAATTAATGTTAAAATGTATCAAGATAAAATACGTCAAGAGATGGGAATGTCAGGAGAAAAATAGCTTGCGGGTTATGAGGTATTTTCTAACAAAATAAAAATATAGATTATGGAGGATTTATAGTATGGCATCTAAAGAAGAATTATTAGCAAAATTATCAGAGTGTGTAGTAGAGATGGAAGATGAGGAAGTCGTAGACGTTGCGAAAGAATATATTGAGGCCGGATATCCGGCGTTTGACGGAATCATGGAAGGTCTTGTAGATGGTATGAACAAGGCCAGTGAGCTTTACGATGCAGAAGAGTATTTTGTAACAGATGTACTCCTTTGCTCTGATGCAATGTATGCGGGACTGGATGTACTTCGTCCGCATCTGGAAAATACAGATAATCAGACGAAGAAAAAAGCAGTTATTGGTGTTGTGGAAGGAGATACTCATGACATCGGTAAAAACCTGGTAAAGATTATGATGGAGACAGCAGGATTCGAGATGTATGATCTTGGACGAGATGTTCCGCTTGACCAGTTTATTGAGAAGGCAAAAGAGGTAGATGCCGATCTGATTTGTATGTCCACACTGATGACGACAACTATGGGTGGAATGCAGACAGTTATAGAGAAATTAAAAGACCAGGGAATCCGTGACCAGTTCAAAGTTATGGTCGGAGGAAGCCCGATTTCCAAAAAATTTGCGGACGATATCGGAGCAGAGGGATACTCTGTGAATGCGGTTGAAGCTGTAAAAGTTGCGAAAGAGCTGACAGGAATTGCCTAGATAGAAAAGGCAAAAGCTGTACTGGAAACGGTCTGAAAAGGTATAGGCCAGGCTAAATATAAAAGAATCCGAATAAGAATTCGAAAAAGGAGCTGGGGATTTATGGATGCAAAAGAACGAATTATGAAAGCTATGCATCAGGAGCCGACGGACAGACCGCCATGTATCTGTCCCGGTGGAATGATGAATATGATAACGACAGACCTGATGGATGAGGCAAATGTAAGTTGGCCGGAGGCACATCTGAATGCCAGAATGATGGCAGATTTGGCAGAAGCTAATTATGAAAAAGGCTGCTTTGAAAATGTAGGTGTTCCATTCTGCATGACGATTGAGGCAGAAGCTATGGGGGCTCAGGTGACTATGGGCAGTAAGATTTATGAGCCTCATGTAACGGGATATGCGATCAATTCGGTCACAGAGTGGGAGACCATTGCACCGATGAGTATGGAGGAAGGAAGAGCAAAGGTTGTACTGGATGCAATCCGTATTCTAAAATCCAGAAACTTAGATGTGCCGATTATCGGAAATATTACGGGACCGGTCAGCACAGCAAGTTCCGTTATGGAGCCGGTTATTTTTTATAAAGAGCTTCGCAAGAAAAAAGAAGAAGCACACCGTTACATGCAGTTTGTGACTGATGAGATTATAAAGTTTGCAAGAGCACAGATTGATGCCGGTGCAGATATCATTGCCATTTCCGATCCAAGCGGAACGGGAGAGATTTTGGGACCGAAGCTTTTTGAGGAGTACACAGTCAAATATAATAATATGATCTGGGATGCTCTTCAGAAAGAAACCATGGGAAAAATCATGCATATTTGCGGACAGATGAAAAATGTATATCCGCAGGCAGAGCTGATACATTCTGACGTACTTAGTTTCGATTCTTGTGTATCTATGCGTGAGGCACGCGAACATTTAAAAAAGCACGCCCTGATGGGAAATGTCAGTACGTGGACGCTGGAGTTTGGACAGCCTGAGAAGGTAGAGCAGCTTGCAGTAAAATGTTGGAAAGACGGTTCCAATATCATTTCTCCGGCATGCGGACTTGGAACGAAGTCACCACTGACCAATATCCAGGCAATCCGTCATGGAATTATGGAGGAAGCAGCTAATGTATAAATTACGTATCGTTCAGTCTGGCAAGGAATACGATTATGAACCGGGAGCAAGCCTTCTGGAAATCTTGTTGGCGCAGAACATATTTATTGATAATCCGTGTAATGGAAAAGGAGTATGCGGAAAGTGTAAAGTACGCATCGTATCAGGAGAAGTAGGGGAAGTATCTTCTACAGAATTACGTTTCTTAAAACCAGAAGAAGTAAATAGTGGTGTGCGTCTTTCTTGTATGGTTCATCCACAGTGTGATTTGGAAGTAGAGCTGATGCAGAAAGAGCGCAAGCATGAAGTTCTGTCAAAAGGATATGTGCCAAAATTCGAAAAAGACCTGGATATTGTCAAACAGGTCGTGAATATACATAAGCCGCTTTTGACAGACCAGACCCCATTTGAAGATCAGATAAAAGAACAGCTTTCGGATGTGGAATTTCCATTTTCTGTATTGCGTGGATTCTGCTTCAAAGAAGGAAGTTATACGGCAGTTATCCACCGTGAAAAAGATGGCAAAAAAGTGCTGATGGATCTGGAAGAGGGAGATACTACAGATTCTATGTATGGAATCGCAATAGATATTGGAACAACAACCGTTGTTACAGCACTGATTGATATGCTGACCGGAAAAGAACTGGCAGATTCCTCTATGATCAATGCACAGAAGCATTTTGGACTGGATGTCCTGACTCGTATTACTTATGAGATGGAGCATCCCAAAGAAGGGGTACAGGCACTTAAGGAAGCAATCGTTGCTTCTATCAATGAGATGATCGCAGATGTCTGTGGCCAGACCGGAGTGAAGAAAGAACAGATTTACGAGGTCTCTGTAGGAGCTAACTGTACGATGATGCATATGCTTCTTGGTGTAGATGCACTGTCCATTGGAAAATCACCGTATGCACCAATGTTTGTAAAGGCAAAGGATATTGAAGCAGAGGAGATTGGCATTCATGCAGCCAGGGGGGCAAGACTTTATTGTCTGCCGTCAGTATCATCTTATATTGGAGCAGATATTGTGGCAGGAGCTTATGTCTGTGAGCTTCATAAGGCAGATGAAAATGTCTTGTTTATTGATATCGGAACGAATGGAGAGATTGTATTTTCAGATCATGGAAGACTGCTTTCCTGTTCCTGTGCCGCAGGCCCGGCACTGGAAGGTATGAACATCAGCTCAGGTATGCGTGCGGCAGAAGGAGCTATTGAAGATGTTGAAATTAAGGAAGATGGCGTGAAGCTGAAAATTATCGGCAATGCCGATCCAATCGGTGTCTGTGGAAGTGGTATCCTGGCAGTGGTAAAAGAACTGGTAAGAACCGGACTTGTAAGAAAAGACGGCGCATTTATCAAGTTGAAGAATCTGGAAGAGACAGATTATCGTTACCCAATGATTGAGATGGATGGTATCAAACGTCAGTTCAAGATGACGGAAGACCTTAAGATCACTCAGGGAGATGTCCGACAGGTACAGCTTGCAAAAGGTGCTATTCTGTCTGGCTTCTATGCACTTCTTAAGAAGGCAGGAAAAGAGATGAGTGAGCTTGACAAGGTTATGATCGCAGGACAATTTGGAGCACATCTTCCGGCAGACAGTCTTATTGGAACAGGTATTCTTCCGGCAGAAGTGAAAGATAAACTTGTCTATGTCGGTAACTCTTCCAAGACCGGAGCTTATATGGCGCTCTTATCCGGTCAGGTGAAGCGCGAGATGGAAGAACTGGCTCATCATATGGATTATATGGAACTTGGTGCAACAGAAGGCTATGAGAGATTATTTGCCGATTGCCTTATGTTTCCGGAAGTTCACTAAAAATTGAAGGAACGAATGAGATAGGAAGTACCCGAATAAAGCGAGGGAATCCAATCTTGGTTATGCGAAGAGGTAATGTTAAAAATATGGGAGATATAAAAGATTTTAATTGTACATATGATAATTCAGCAGGAATTCGTTCAGAAGTGACAGAAGGACTGGGACTAACATTTCCAGATGCATACACACACTGTGATACAATGGTGACTCTTTCAAAAGTGTTGAAAGAGAAAGATAAAGCAGTTATATGTGAACTTCCATTTTGCCATACATTAGAGGCAGAGGCTATGGGAGGAATTATAAATCTTGGAAATGAGATTGCCGGTCCGAGAGCTGGAGGATATGTCTGTACAGATGTAGAAGAAATATTAAATCTGCCGGACATGGATTTCACGAAAAATCGGATTCAAGAGACTCTTCTTGCATGTAAAAAACTTCGTGAAGAAGGAGAACATGTTGTATTCGAAGTGGCAGGACCATTTACAATTCTCAATGTGCTGATCGACGCAAGATATGTGTTCAAGGGAATACGAAAAAAACCAGAAGTGATGGAAAAGGTATTCTGGAAGCTGGGAGAACAGATTTTGAAATATATGGAACTGGTGAAAGAGTACGGGGGAGATTTGATCAGCTATGCAGATTCTTCTGGTGGAGTGAATATTCTGGGACCGAAGATGATGGAAGCTGTCACGGTGAATTTTACATACCCATTCTTGAAGAAAGTAGAGCAGCTTGCCGATGGTAAGACTATGATTCTGCTCTGCCCGAAAACGACACTTGCTCTTATTGGAACAGAAAAAGCGAAGTTTGTGGATCATCAGTTAGAAGAGCCAATCGGATATGCACAGGCCTGCATTAATATGATCGGAAAAGCACATTTTGCCGGACAGATGTGTATTAAGAATGTTGGTTATCAGCTGAATCATGGGATTTTTAAAGAAGTAAAGCTATTGTAGTTAGTGGATTTTGTTTAACAGCATATTTATAAAATGTCAAAAGGACAGCCGATGTGAAAAAACACAAGGCTGTCCTTTCTTGATAAATCGGACGAATTTATAAAGCTACTTACGTCTGTATATCTAATGAAACGAGATAGCATGTAAAAATTACATTTATCAAAAGTTCTACAGATTTAAGAAAAGTTTAAGTAATAATTGATTGTATAGAAGATGTTGAATATGTTATGATATACCCACTTCAAACATTCGAAAAAAGATCAAGTTTATTTAAGAGCAATTCTGCTCTGATCATATGGACAGATTCGTCCGATATTCCATGTTTGAAAAAATAACTATAAATGGTATAATATAAGGAGAAAAGTGTATGGAAAGAACCGAAAACTTAATCATGCAGGAAGACAGATGGAAGCCATTAAAGGAGATGAATCTCACGGATGATTTTCTGTTTGATGTGGCAACCACGGAACTGGAAAATTGCAAGACAATTATCGAATTATCTACTGGTTTGCGATTAAAAAGCCTCAAGTGGAAAGAAGGTCAGAAGGTTATTCACAATATTCCGGGAAAACGTGGAATCCGAATGGATTTTGTCGCAGAATCTGAAGATGGTCGCGTTTTTGATGTAGAGATGCAGAATCGGAAGGAAGGAAATATTCCAAAACGAACCAGATTCTATCAGGCATTGATGGACGCACCATTACTGAAGAGTGGAGAAAAAGGTTTTGATAAGTTGAAACCGCTGTTTATTATCGTAATTTGTGACTATGATCCGTATGGAATGAAGAAGTATTGCTATACGTTTGAAAGTCGTTGCAAGGAACAGCCAGATTTATTACTTGGAGATGAGGTTACAAAATTATTTCTCAGTACAAAAGGGGAAAATGAAGACGAAGTATCGAAAGAATTAGTGGATTTTCTTCATTATATTACTGAGAGTAATGAACGTGGACTTCCAGAGGAATGTGATGAAAGACTTCGCCGTCTGCATGAGAGTATACAGGAGATAAAAACAAGTACAAGTGTGGAGGTCGAGTATATGAAGATGGAAGAACGAGAAAGACTGGTAAAAAAAGAGGCAACAGAGCGAGGTTTAAGAGAAGGAAGAATACGAGGAAGAGAGGAAGGAGAGGAACGGCTTGCCCGTTTATTAATAAATCTTTCAAAGCAGAATCGTCAGGAAGATAGTATTAAAGCGTTGGAGGATTTGGAATATCGTAAGAAATTGTATGAGGAATTTGGCGTATAAGTTGAAAAAAGAAGCTTCTATGGGAGAAATCCTGTGGAAGCTTTTTAAGCATGTCACGGAAGTATAATGAATTGTAATAAAGCTTCAGTTTCATTGACTTTCTTAAGTCTAAATGTTATATTTGTTATGGAAAATTATGAAGAACGTTCGGTGCTGTTTCATTGTGAGAACAGGTAAAAAGGGAAACAGGTGAGAAGCCTGTACGAACTCGTCACTGTAAATGGATATGTAGAATCATAGGCTGCGGATAATCTGACAAGGCAGCCCATCCACTGGGAAACTGGGAAGGAGATTTTATGTGAACTCTATAAGTCAGGAAACCTGCCGGTCGTTGGTACATGGAATGAGAATTCCAGGTCACGAGTAATTGATTGTACCGAATAGATAAGGGACAAGAAATCTTTTACATTTATGAGTAGAAGATTTCTCTTTTTCGTACAATTATTTTTCTTGATAAAATCCCAGATAACAAGGCAGAACAAAATACGAGGAGAAGGAAGAGATGAAGAGAAATTCTAAAAAATTTTTAGCATTATTTATGGCAGTAGCTATGTCTGTAACTCCAACAACAGCACTGTATGCAGAGGAAATGAATGATGCAGACAAGCTCCAGAATGTTGGAGAACAGCTGGAAAATACAGAAACAGAAGAGAACCATCAGGATATTGTGAATGAGGTGGATAAAAAAGAAGATATAGAAAAAAATTCTCAGGAAGATACCGTTCAGGGAACGCAAGATGAAATAAAAGACATACAAAATAATGATTCGCTTACGGAAGTGCAGCCGGAGAATAAACTTTCGGAAGAAACAGAACAGACAAAAGAAATACAGAAAGACAAAGCACAGGAGAACGAATCACAAAAGAACACTTTTCAGGAAGAGGAAGAGCAGCTGGTAGAAGCGTTTAAAGCAGAAAAAGTAGAGGCAGTTATTCTAAATGGAAAAATCCAAGTGACAGTTTCTACAAATAATCAGGATTATGACAAAATTTATATTGGAAAGAAAGAAGCAATCGATCAGGCTCAGGAAGTAACAGGAAAAGAGAACAGCCTCGGTGGGTTTGATTTTATATTTGAGACAGAAGCAGAAAATTTAGGACAGAAATTACAGTTTGTGCCACATTTAAAAGAGCAGAATGTGTGGTATTTGGAAAAAGATATGTACCTGGATATGCCGGAAGAAGCTCAGTTTCCAGAACTTTTAACATCTGTAAATGAAGCTTCTGGTGCGAATTTGTTAAGCATGGCAGAAGTACAGGCAATAGAAGTACCGGCTGGGCATAAGTCTGTTGAGCTGATTGATGGAGCAAGCTATAAAGCTACAGCTGAGACTGGCGAGAAGATGTTCAAGGTTGTGGATTGTGTTGTGAAAAGCACAGAGTCTGGAATGACTGCAGTGATTACGCTGAGTGGAACGGGATATGATTACCTGTATATGGGGACAGCCGAAGAAGCAGCAAAGGCAGATCAGAGCAGCTACATTAAGTATAAGGAAGTAGGTGGAAAATATACCTATGAGATACCAGTAGAAGCATTGAATACTGCTATTAAAGTCTCATCGCACTCGATAAGAAAGAATAAGTGGTATGACCGTACTGTCACGATTATTCCCAAGACAACGAAAGTAGATGCCGGAGAGAACAAATCTGATTCTGAAAATCCAGGAAAAGATGACAGTGGAAATTCAGGCAGCTCTGGAAATCCGGGTGGAACTGGCGGATCCAGTAATAGCACCGGTTCCAGCAGTGGAACAAATGCGGGGAACAATGGCAGTCAGAATGGAAATAATTCAGATAACCAGTATAGCTCCAGCACGAATGGCACAACCAGTCGTGTGAATACATCTACCAGACTGGAAGATGGAACTTATAAGCCGGATGGCTTTTTATGGTCCGGCGGAACTGGTAAGGTCGGTATTACTTGTTCACAGATTAGAATTTCCGGTGGCCAGGCATATGCGACAATTACATTCAGCAGCTCACATTATCAGTATGTAAAAGCAAATGGAAGTAAATATTTACCGGTATCACAGGGAGGCTCTACAACATTTGAGATTCCGGTGGAACTGAATAAGAACAATAAGATTATCGGTATGACAACGGCAATGTCTCAGGCGCATGAGATTACATATAGCATTTTTGTATATCTTGCAGGTGCGCAGGCAGCAGAAGGAAGTTCTGTGATCGGAGCTGGAATGGCTTCTGAGAGTAAGAAGCTGGATCAGGAAGCACCAAGTATTATCGGACTGGAATATCAGGGCGAGGTAGAGTTAAACCATGCACAGTATTTTAAAATATATGAATATGAGCAGGGAATTAAATTATTAGAGATAGATCTGGCATCTGGCACACCAAGAGAAAATCAGGAAGACGAATCTGGGGAAGTACAACAGTCCACAGAAATGACTCAGAGTGGCCGTGTTGAAACAAAGACTACAGATCAGAGCAAAAAAGAGGAAGAACAGACAGAAGACGGTGCAAGTGAAGTTTCCCAAAATCAGTCAGAGCAGGAAGATAAATCCGAGCTGTATCTGAACAATATTGTGAAATATCTGATTGTTCCGGACGGTGTTGAGATTCCGGTAGGATTGGATAAAGAAACGATTGTAATCCAGCAGCCGACAGATAAGACTTATGTTGCGTCAGATGTGATTTTAGATAAACTGGAGCAGCTTGGAGCATTAAATCAGGTCAAAGCGGTGGCTAGTGAAGAGAAGGATTGCACAAATGAAATAATTAAAAATGCTTTAAAGGATAAATCCGTAGACAGTATTGGAAAATATGACGAGCCTGATTATAAAAAACTGATAAAAGATGAATGTAATCTGACAGTGATGGATACTGAGATTCTTCCGCAAGAGGATTCAGAGACACAGGAGACTCTGGAAGATCAGTTGAATACAATGAAAGAAATTTTAAGTAAATATGATACTTTAAATATTCCGGTATTTATTGATCGCTCCATCGATGAAGAAGATGAACTTGCACAGGCTGAATGGCTGAAAGTCTATGGAGCAATCTTTGGCTGTGAAGATAAAGCAGAGGCAATTTATGCGGAGTTGACAAAATAATGAATAAATGGATAAAGAGGAAATTATGTATTGGCGTTGCGATTGCGATGACTATAACGAGTATTGCAGGATGCAACTCAGTGAAAAGCGGTAAGAATAGTGTGGATAGCGCGGCTCAGAAGACTGAGACTTCTTCAGAGAAGAGTGATGATTCAAAAAAAGCAGAAGCCCCTCAAATTGACGGGCTGACGTATGAGTCTGCGATGGATCTGACATATGCGCAGGAATTCGATGTATTTTATTACAAAGATGGATATAAGCTGATTGATGTTCATGAGGGACGGCAGTATCTGATTGTTCCGGAAGGCAAAGAGGCTCCGAAGGGACTGGACAGTGATATTGTTGTCATCAACCAGCCGATTCAGAATATTTACATGGCTGCTACAGCAATCATGTCATTATTTGATGCATTAGATGCAATTGATACTGTGAAATTTTCAGGTTTAGAGGCTTCCGGCTGGTACGTAGAAAGTGCGAAGAAAGCAATGGAATCCGGAGCCATGACATTTGCAGGAAAATACAGTGAACCGGATTATGAGAAGATTGTAGATGGAGATTGCAAACTGGCAGTAGAATCTACGATGATCCTTCACTCACCGAAGGTGCAGGAGATGATCGAAGACCTTGATATCCCAGTATTTGTAGATTATTCCAGTTATGAGTCTCATCCACTTGGAAGAACAGAGTGGATCAAAGTCTATGGAGCAATGTTGAATAAAGAAAAAGAGGCAGAAGCATTTTTTGATAACCAGGCAAAGGTAATCGAAGATCTGAAAGATTTTAAGAATACAGAGAAGACAGTGGCATATTTTTACATCAATACAGACGGTTCTGTAGTTGTCCGTAAATCCGATGACTACATTCCGACTATGATTGAGATCGCAGGTGGAAGATATGTGTTCAAGGATCTGAAGAATTCTGAGGGGAATGCGCCATCTGTAAAACTGACGATGGAAGAATTTTATGCAACGGCAGTAGATGCAGATTATCTTATTTACAACGGAACCATTGACGGACAGGTGAGTAGTCTTGGTGATCTGGAAGCTAAGAGCAATCTGTTCGCAGAGTTTAAAGCTGTCAAAGATGGAAATGTATGGTATACTGGTAAGAACTTATATCAGGCGACAGACACAGTTGGAGAACTGATTTCAGATATTCATCTGATGCTGACAGATGGTGATGCCAGTCAGATGACATTTCTTGAAAAGATGAAATAAAGATCAAAAAATAAAAGAAACTGGTGGAGAAATATGCAAAATAAGGAAACAAAGCAGGAACAGTTAAGTTTTCATACTGAAAATTTCAGAAAAAGATCCAGATATACATTTGTATTTGTGTGTATGATCGCAGCATTTTTTGTCATTACAGTGCTGAATATTAATACGGGAAATGTACATATTTCTGTGCCGAAGATTTTGAGAATATTATTTTTACATGATGGAGAGGCGGTAGAGTACAGTATCATATGGAAGATACGTCTGCCGCGTATCCTCATGGCAGCATTACTGGGCGGAGCATTGTCTCTGTCCGGTTTCTTATTACAGACATTTTTCTCAAATCCGATCGCAGGACCGTTTGTACTTGGAATTTCTTCCGGAGCGAAGATGGCTGTCGCACTGACTATGATTGTATTTTTAAAATATGTAGGACATTTTTCATCTTACACATTAGTAGTGGCAGCATTTATCGGTTCGTTGATATCGACGGGATTCATTCTTTTGATGTCAAAGAAGATTCATCATATGGCATCCCTTTTGGTAGGAGGAATCATGATTGGATATATCTGTTCTGCAATTACAGATTTTGTGGTGACATTTGCAGATGATTCTGATATTGTAAATCTTCATGGCTGGTCACAGGGAAGTTTTTCCGGTATGAGCTGGGGAAATATAAAAGTAGCTGTAGTTGTAGTTGGAATTGCGGCAGTGTGTACATTTTTACTGTCAAAACCAATCAGTGCATATCAGCTTGGAGAAGCATATGCACAGAGTATGGGAGTGAATATTAAAGTATTCCGAGTTGTTATTATATTACTGTCAAGTATTCTTTCTGCGTGTGTGACTGCATTTGCCGGACCAATTTCTTTTGTGGGAATTGCAGTTCCATTTCTTACGAGAAAAGCGTTCGGCACATCAAAACCGATTGTGGTGATACCGGGTACATTTTTTATAGGGGCTGTATTCTGTATGATCTGTGATCTGATCGCTCGTATGGCACTGGCACCGGTGGAGCTGAATATCAGTACAGTCACATCGATACTTGGTGCACCGATTGTCATCTATATGATGGTGAAGCGCGAGAAAGGAAGAATGTAACATGGCAGATTATTATTTTAAAATGGATGATATGGCTGTCGGCTACCAGGGAAAGACGCTGATTCATGACATTAATATTGGTATTGATAAAGGTGAAATTGTAACGCTCATTGGACCAAATGGATCTGGTAAATCTACAATTTTAAAGAGCATTACAAAACAATTGAAATTAATTGGAGGAAAGGTGTTCTTCGATGACACGTCGCTTCAGGAAATGTCTTATAAAGAACTTTCTTCCAATATGGCTGTTGTTTTGACAGAACGTATCAAAACGGAGCTTATGACCTGTCATGAAATTGTGGCAACAGGACGTTACCCATATACAGGGCGGCTTGGAATACTGACGCCGGAAGATGAACAAATCGTAGATGAGGCAATGAAGGCAGTTCATGCAGAAGATCTGGGAAACCGCGATTTTAACGCTATTAGTGATGGACAAAAACAGAGAGTTCTTCTTGCAAGAGCAATCTGTCAGGAGCCGGAGATTATTGTGCTGGATGAGCCGACATCTTTTTTAGATGTACGATATAAATTAGAATTACTTGCAATATTGGAACGTATGGCAAGAAAAAAGCATATTACGGTCATTATGTCGCTGCATGAGATTGATCTTGCACAGAAAGTGTCGGATAAGATTATCTGTGTGAAGGGAGATACCATTGCACATTATGGAAAGCCAGAAGAGGTATTTAAGGAAGATACAATCCGCAGTCTTTATGAAATTGACAATGGTTCTTTTGATCCGGTATTTGGAAGCATAGAGCTTCCGAAGATAGAAGGAGAACCAGAGGTATTTGTAATTTCGTCCGGAGGAAGCGGAATTCCAATTTATCGACAGTTACAGAAAGAACACATTCCATTTGCAGCAGGAATCCTCTACAAGAATGATATTGATCATCAGCTTGCAAGACTTCTGGCAGTGGAAGTGATTACAGAAGAACCATTCCGGCAGATTAGTGATGAGACATTTGCAAGAGCAGTTGAAGTGATGAAAAAGTGTAAGAGAGTTATTGTAACAGACGTGCCGGTGGGAGAATGTAATAAAAGAGTCGAAGAATTAATAAAGTTAGCAAAATAGCAGGACGCGTAGTAAATTCGAGGTTTACTACGCGTTAAATGTATTATTTTTTGAAAAACAATCCTTCATATGTTACAATAAAAAAGCTATGGAGATTTAGAACTTAAAGGAGAAAAAAGATGAAGAACAAACAGATAATCGGTCTGATTGTGGCTGGGGCTGTATTTATTGTGACAGGTGTTACAAGCGTATTGACGAATACTTTATCTGCAAATACAATGGCAGAAGATGTGACAACGATGCTGACTGGAGAATTGGAATTTGATCCGCCGGCAGATGATTATATTGGAGTTGTGAATGTAGTGGGGACGATTCAGGAACAGACGCAGAGCAGTGTACTGGACACATCGTCTGGATATCAGCACAATACAACAATGGATTATATTGACAGTCTTATGGACGATTCAGATAATAAAGGGATTCTGCTGTATGTGGATTCTCCAGGTGGAGCGGTCTATGAGTCTGAAGAACTTCATGACAAGCTGATAGAATATAAAGAGACGACAGGCCGCCCAATCTGGACTTATATGGCGCATTATGCAGCTTCTGGCGGGTACATGACATCTGTAACCGGAGATAAGATTTATGCGAATAAGAATACGGTTACAGGATCTATCGGCGTCATTATGTCAGGGTATGATATGAGCGGACTTTATGAGAAACTTGGAATTCGTTATGTCAGTATTACGAGTGGTGTGAACAAGGACAGTTCCAAGCTGACAGACGAGCAGGTCGCAATTTACCAGTCACAAGTCGATGAGTGCTATCAGGAGTTCGTAAATATTGTTGCAGACGGAAGAGATATGTCGGCAGACCAGGTAAAAGCACTGGCAGACGGACGCACTTACACTGCAAAACAGGCAAAAGCGAATGGGCTTATTGATGAGATCGCAACTTACCAGGATGTAATGAATCAGATGGCTTCGGAGCTTGGAGTAGACGAGTTCTATACACCGAGCAGTGAGGAAAGCATATTGGCAGCAATATTTAGTAAAGCAGAAAAGCTTGTTCCAAAATCTGAGGCACAGATATTAAAGGAAACTGCCGAAGAGAAGGAAAGCGGGGTGCTGATGTATTATGCAGAACAGTTACAGTAATGAGAATTATGCTGGGTTCTGGGTGCGTTTAGCAGCATATGTGATAGACAGCGTCATTGTGGCAATTGGACTTCTCGTTGTGCGTCTTGCATGGATAGGAATCGGAGCGCTGATCAGTGGTACAATATTGGATGAAAATGTATTGTTTCATTATTCATTAAAAGATATTGTGTTGTATATTTTCAAAGTCATGTATTTTGCTTTATTGACATGGTGTACTGGAACGACGATTGGAAAACGACTGATGAATCTTAGGGTAGTACCTGCTGACAGAAATGAAAAGCTTTCATTTGTGGATGTGTTATACCGGGAGACTGTCGGAAGATTCTTATGTGGAATATCTATCTGGATTGGATATATTATTGTGGGAATTGATAAGGAAAAACGGGGCTTTCACGATATGCTCTGTGACACAAGAGTTGTCTATGAGAAAAAAGTGAAAATGTATCCAGAGTATCAGAGTGCGGCAGGACCGCAGATGTCTGTACAGCCGCGAGAACCAGTGCAGACACAGAATTATGTACAGGAAAATGTGCAAGTGCAGAGTCAGTCACAGCCAGGACAACCGTATAGAGCTGTGCCAGATGGAGGATATAGTTTCGTGAGTGATGCCGGGCAAGCGAAAAAGGAGTTTACACAAGCTGAATCTGAAAAAGCAACCGGGTCAACAGATGAAAATGTAACAAAAATAAAAGAAAACAGAGAAGAAGTAGAAGATAGTATAGAAGAAAACATACAGGAAGGGGATTTATAATCATGAAACGTCAGGACTTTTATTATGATCTGCCAGAGGAATTAATCGCGCAGGATCCGCTTGAGGATCGTTCCAGTTCCAGACTTCTTGTCCTTGACAAGGAGACGGGAGCTACTTCACATCATATATTTAAAGAAATTACAGGATATCTGAAAGAAGGAGACTGTCTTGTCATCAATGATACCAAGGTCATTCCGGCAAGACTGATTGGAGCGAAGGAAGGAACCGGAGCAAAGATTGAGATTTTATTATTAAAGAGAAAAGAGAATAATATCTGGGAGACACTGGTAAAGCCCGGTAAGAAGGCAAAAGTTGGAACAAGAATCGTATTTGGAGAAGGTATTCTTGTTGGAGAGGTCGTTGGAATCGTAGAAGAAGGAAATCGTCTGGTGAAGTTTGAATATGAAGGAATTTTTGAAGAGATTTTAGACCAGCTCGGACAGATGCCGCTGCCTCCGTATATTACACATCAGTTGGAAGATAAGAATCGTTATCAGACTGTTTATGCAAAGCATACCGGATCCGCAGCGGCACCGACAGCGGGACTTCATTTTACACCGGAATTATTAAAAGAGATAGAAGAAAAAGGCATTGACATTGCGAGAGTGACACTTCATGTAGGACTTGGAACATTCCGTCCTGTAAAGGTAGATGAGATTACAGATCATCATATGCATTCTGAGTTCTATCAGGTTGACGAAGAAGCAGCTGAGAAGATCAACCGCGCAAAAGATTCCGGTCACAGAGTTATCTGTGTTGGAACGACAAGCTGCAGAACCATTGAATCGGCAGCGGACGAGACCGGACATTTGAAACCGACAAGTGGCTGGACAGAGATTTTTATCTATCCGGGATATAAATTCAAGATTTTAGATGGATTGATCACGAACTTCCATCTGCCGGAGTCAACATTGATTATGTTAGTATCAGCACTGGCAGGAAGAGAACACGTATTGGCAGCATATGAAGAAGCAGTACAGGAAAGATACAGATTCTTTTCCTTTGGCGATGCAATGCTGATTATATAATCAGCCTATGGGGTTAAGCCTTCCCATGCCAAAAGTAGGAATAGAAAACCCCGGAGTTGCCGCTCCGGGGTTTTTGCTCCGTGTCCAAATGGATACATTGCTTCTCTTTGCCTGTTATAACCGTATTTTCATCACATCCACATCAAGATTCCACAGGAACTTATCCAGATCTTTAAAGGAGAGGAATACTGTTGCTGTGTTTTCCAATGGGTGAATTCCCAGACTTTTGCATTTGCTTAAGTTTTTATCAATAAAAAATTCGACTGCATGGTCGGTATCATTCATGAGACCGAATGGAGATACGCTTCCCTGTTTGAGCCCGAGATATTTTTCGAGACGTTCTTCTGAGGCAAAGCTTAAGTTTCCGGCACCGAGTTGTCTGCCAAGAGACTTTAAGTCTACTTTTGCATTTTCATCACAGGTAATAAGAAAATGGCGTTTTCCTTTTGCATCTCTGAGAAACAGATTCTTGCACAGAGTTCCTTTTTCAGGAAGACCGAGGCGGTCCATGTCTTCCATTGTGTGTACGGGTTCGTGTTCTACGACTTCATATTTAATTCCGAGCTTGTTTAATGCGTCATAGACGCGTTGCTTTTGTTCTGACATAAAAATGGCTCCTTTCTTTGCTTGTTTTATTGTATCACAGAATGTAGATTTCGGCACGCAGATATTGAAAAGTCTGGTATCAATAAAAATCTTGAAAATATATAGAAATATATAGAAAAAGACAATAGATGGAAGTGGCAAATGATTTGACAACTTTCACACAGATAGGTAGAATGAAGAGAGTGAACGATGATGAATTCAAGGATTTCAGACTGGAAGGGTAAAAACTATGACGAAAAAACTCCGAAGAGGATATACCACTGGAACGTGTGCACAGGCAGCAACAAAGGCCGCGGTCACAATGCTTCTTGGAAATGTCAGCGTAGATCAGGTCACAGTGTCTTTACCAGGAAAAGAAGTGTTGACACTGAAGATTGCTGAGGCTCAAAAAGAATTTAATAAATATAATAAAAGTAATCCGGAGATAGAATCTGTTTCCTGCGCAGTACGAAAAGACAGTGGAGATGATCCGGATATTACAAATGGAATTTTAGTATACAGTAAAGTAAGCAGAATAAAATCTGGTATAGTCCTGGACGGAGGCATTGGAGTCGGCAGGGTGACGAAGCCCGGATTGGATCAGCCTGTAGGAAATGCTGCAATTAATCGAGTGCCGAGACAGATGATTTTAAGAGAAGTCGAAGAGGCGTGTGAAATGTATGGGTACGACGGCGGAATTAAAATAGAGATATCCATTCCGCAGGGAGTAGAACTGGCAAAGAAAACATTTAATCCGAGACTTGGAATTGAAGGCGGTATTTCTGTTTTGGGAACAAGTGGAATCGTGGAGCCGATGAGTGAACAGGCTCTGCTTGATACGATTGAATTAGAGATGAAGGTCAGGCGTGCAGGGGGAAAGAACTATCTCATTATGGCGCCAGGAAATTATGGGCTGGATTTTCTGCGGGAAGCATATGGAATTCAGGATAAAGATGTAGTAAAATGCAGTAATTATATAGGGCAGAGCATGGATATGGCAGCAGATTGTAAGTTTCAAGGGCTTGTACTTGCCGGACATATCGGAAAGCTGATTAAAGTATCAGGTGGAGTGATGAATACGCATTCCAGATGGGCAGACTGCCGTATGGATCTTTTGGCAACGGCAATGCTACGGGCTGGATTTTCCGCAGAACGCGCCAGAGCGGTTCTGGATTGCGTGACGACCGATGATGCGCTTGCACTTTTAAGTGAAGAAGAGCGAGAAGCTACAATCGGGCAAATCATGAGATCCATTGAAAAATATATGGAATACCGCATGGCAGATCAGATGCCTGTTGGGGCAATTTTATATTCAAATGTGTATGGAATTTTGGGAAAAACAAGTAAGGTAGATACTTTGATGCATTTGTGGGAGGAAGAAAATCAATGATACATTTTGTAGGAGCAGGACCGGGAGCGGTCGATCTGATTACGGTAAGAGGACAACGATATCTTAAAGAAGCAGATGTAATCATTTATGCTGGATCACTGGTCAATAAAGGACTGCTGGAATATGCAAAGGAAGGCTGCGAAGTTTATAATAGTGCCTATATGACACTGGAAGAAGTCATAGAGGTTATGATAAAGTCAGAAAAAGAAGATAAGATGACCGTACGACTTCATACGGGTGATCCTTGCCTTTACGGTGCAATCCGTGAGCAGATGGACATTCTTGATGAAAAAGGAATGGATTATGATTCCTGCCCTGGAGTCAGCTCATTTTGTGGAGCGGCGGCAGCACTGAATCTGGAATATACTCTTCCGGAGGTGTCACAGAGTGTTATTATTACACGAACGGAAGGAAGGACTCCGGTTCCTGAGCGGGAAAAGATCATGAGTTTTGCTGCACATGGTGCAACGATGGTTCTTTTCTTAAGTACAGGACTTTTGGAAAAGCTGGTAAAAGAACTGCTTGCCGGAGGATATGCATCAGATACGCCGGCAGCAATTGTGTACAAAGCAACATGGCCGGAGGAAGAGGCATATGTATGTACGATAGATACACTTGTGGAGACAGCAAGGAAACATCAGATTACAAAGACTGCACTGATCCTTGTGGGAAATGTAGTGACTCACAGCCATTATGAACGGTCAAAGTTGTATGATCCGGGATTCACAACTGAATTCCGGAAAGGAAGTGATTCTTAGATGAAAGCTGCAATTCTGAGCTTTACTGCAAACGGAAAAAAGACGGCTGGAAAAGTCAGGAAAGCTTTGTCGGCAGAAGACTGGCTTGTAGCAGAGAATGTCAAATGTAAAGAAGAGGCAGATTCTTATGAGGGAAGCCTGAAAGAATGGACCGGAGAACATTGGAAAGTATCTGATGTTTTGATCTATGTAGGTGCAGTAGGAATTGCAGTTCGGGCAGTTGCATCATTTGTAGTGTCCAAAAAAGAAGACCCGGCTGTACTGGTTATAGACGAGCTTGGAAAATACTGTATTCCAATCTTGTCCGGACACATTGGAGGTGCCAATGAACTTGCAGAAAAACTCAGTCAAATGCTTTCCATGGAGGCCGTAATCACAACAGCAACAGATTTGAATCAGAAGTGGGCGGTTGATATATTTGCAAAGAAAAATAGATTATATATAGAAGATATGAAACTGGCAAAACTCGTATCTGCAGATATTTTGGCTGGCAAACAAGTTTTTGCAGAGATAGAACCAGAATGCTCTCTCATAGGACAGATTCCAAAAGAATTAAAATTCACACATGAGTCAGACAGATGTCATTCAAGGACTTTAAAGATCCACATAGGAATCTGTAAAAACGATGTACCTGCAGGAAGCGGAACACAGGTGTTGTATTTGATTCCTAAAGCTGTGGTTTTAGGGATTGGCTGTAAGAAAGGAACTGATGCTGAAAAGATTGAAAAGCATGTAACACAGGTGCTTGAGGATTATGGGATTTTTCCGGAAGCAGTGAAACTTGCAGCAAGCATTGATTTAAAGAAGGAAGAGCCTGGACTATGTACATACTGTGAAAAATATGACATACCGTTTCAGACATTTTCGAAAGAAGAGCTGGAACAGGCAGAAGGGACATTTACAGGATCTGAATTTGTAAAACAGACCACAGGTGTTGATAATGTGTGTGAAAGAAGTGCTATGTGTGCCGGAGGGGAGAAAATTCTGGTACACAAGACAGCGCACGAAGGAGTGACAGTTGCTGTGGCAGTGGAGAAATGGAGTGTGGATTTTGAATAAAGTATATGTGATTGGAATGGGACCTGGTGCTTATGAGCAGATGACGGTTGCAGCGGTGGAAGCGCTAAAGGGCTGTGATGTGATTGTCGGGTATACAGTATATGTAGATCTTATGAAAAAATATTTTCCGGAAAAGGAATTTATGACAACGCCGATGAGAAAGGAGCCGGAGCGATGCCGGCTGGCATTTGAAGAGGCAAAAAAAGGGCGTGTGACAGCCATGGTGTGCAGTGGTGATTCCGGGATTTACGGAATGGCAGGACTCATGTATGAAATCGGAGAAGAATATCCGGAAGTCGAGATCGAGGTTCTTCCGGGTGTGACAGCAGCAATGGGGGGAGCAGCAGTGCTTGGTGCACCGCTTGGACACGATTGCTGTCTGATCAGTTTAAGTGATCTTCTGACGCCGTGGGAACTGATTGAAAAGAGACTTCGGGCGGCAGCACAGGCGGATTTTCTGATTGCCTTATATAATCCTTCCAGCAAAAAGAGAAAAGATTATCTTGCAAGGGCTTGTGATATTTTGCTTGAGTACAAAGAAGAAAGTATTATATGCGGTATTGTGAGAAATATTGCAAGAGAAGAAGAAAGTATGAACATACTGACACTGAAAGAGCTACGAAATACCGAGGTAGATATGTTTTCTACCGTTTATATAGGGAATAAAATGACAAAAATAATTAAACATAAAATGGTTACACCAAGGGGATATCGATATGACAGAAAATAAAATTTTAATATATGCAGGAACAACCGAAGGAAGACGGCTGGCTGAATTTTTAGTAAAAAGGGAAGTCAGTGTTCATGTCTGCGTGGCAACAGAATATGGAGAGAGTCTGCTGCCAGAGGGAAGTAATATTACAACAACACATGAACGGATGGATGAAAATCAGATGATAGAATTTATCAATGAATACCATCCTTCATATGTAGTGGATGCGACTCACCCTTATGCGATAGAAGTGACAGAAAACCTGCAAAATGCATGTGAAAAAGCCGGAGTTCCATATTTGAGGATTTTAAGGGATACAGGAGCTGAAAAGTCAGATTGCATTTATGTGGATAGCATGGAAGAGGCAATTGAATATCTGGAGCAGACGACAGGAAATATTCTGGCAACGACAGGAAGTAAAGAACTGGCAGCTTTTCAGAATCTCACAGATTACAAAAAACGTGTTTATGCGAGAGTGCTTTCAACAGCGAAAGTGGCACATAAATGTGAACAGCTTGGGTTTACCGGAAAGAATCTAATCTGTATGCAGGGACCATTTTCGGTGGAAATGAATTATGCAATTATGAAGAGCTATGACATTTCTTATATGGTGACAAAGGATTCGGGAAATATTGGCGGGTTCCTGCAAAAATATAATGCAGCGAAAAAGGCTGGTGTGAAAATCATCGTTCTGGGCCGTCAGAAAGAAGAGTCCGGATATACTTACGAAGAAATCATTGATCTGTTAAAAGAAGAGTATCATTTCAAAACAATGCAAAAAGTGACGCTTGCAGGAATCGGAATGGGAACAGAAGGTTCAATGACTGTGGAAGTTAAAAAGGCATGTGAGGAAGCCGATGTACTGATCGGTGCATCACGTATGTTAAAATCTGTTGTAAAAGAAGGACAGCAGACATTTGCAGCTTACAAACCGGAGGAAATTACGGATTATATTTTCAGTCATCCGCAAGATGAAAATATAGTAGTTGTACTGTCAGGAGATCCTGGCTTTTACAGTGGTGCAAAGAAATTGATTTTAACGATCCGTGACAGGCTGAAAAAAAGTGGTGAGCCTGATCGTGTAAAGACAGAGATTTTACCGGGAATTTCTACAGTTTCCAGTTTGTGTGCAAAACTTCAGATTCCATGGGAAGACATAAAACTTGTCAGCATTCATGGACGAGAGGAAAATCTTCTTGCAGCTGTGAAAAATAATAAGTATACGTTTACACTGACAGGTTCTGCAGCAGATGTCCGTAAGCTTGCAAAAACTTTGATCGATGCCAGACTTGGAGATTGTAACATGGCAGTCGGGGCAGAGCTTACTTATGAGGGAGAGCAGATTTTAAAAGGAAATGTGTCAGAATTTCTGGATTATGATGGAGACAATCTTGCAGCGGTGCTCATTGCCAATCCATATGGTGGAGAAAATGCGGTGACTCATGGAATGAATGATGAAGAATTTATCCGTGGAGATGTTCCAATGACAAAAGAGGAAGTGCGATCCATCAGTCTTTCAAAAATGAAGATCAGAAAGTCGGATATTATATATGATATCGGGGCGGGAACCGGATCTGTATCTGTGGAATCTGCAATTCAGGCAGAAGACGGACAGGTTTATGCAGTGGAAATCAATCCGGAGGCAGCTGGTCTTATTGAGGAAAATGCCAGAAAATTTGCAGTGAGCAACATAAAAGTTATTGAAGGCAGTGCGCCGGAAATATTAAAAGATCTTCCGGCACCAGACTGTGTATTTATCGGAGGAAGTAAAGGACGACTGGAAGAGATTCTGGAGCTTATCAGGAAAAAGAATCCACAGGCAAGAGTGGTATTAAATGCTATTTCACTGGAGACATTGGCGCAGACTCTGGAATATTGCAGAAAATATCCGATTAAAAATGATGAAATCGTGCAGGTCAATATTGCAAAATCTAAAGTAGTTGGAAGTTATCATATGATGACAGGACAGAATCCGATTTATGTTGTAAGTTTTGAATTAGATTAATGATACGGCCGGATTTTGAACAAGGAGTTAAACAGAAAAAATATGCAGCCCATAAATGATAAAGACAATAACAGAAATAGTAATGCAATTCCAAGATTATTATTGACAGCCGCATCCAGTGGAAGCGGAAAAACGATGATTACATGTGGAATATTAAAGGCTCTGAAAAATCGTGGTCTTAATTGTGCTGCATTTAAATGTGGGCCAGATTATATCGATCCGATGTTCCACCGGAAAGTGCTTGGAATCGACAGTTACAATCTGGATACCTTTATGTGCAAAAGAACAGGAGTGAGACAATCACTTCTTTCTCATGGAAAGAACAGAGATATCTGTGTTCTGGAAGGTGTGATGGGATATTATGATGGAATTGCCGGAATTTCAAAAGAAGCCAGCGCATGGGATGTGGCAGATACAACAGATACACCAGCTATATTGATTTTAGACTGCAAAGGAGTCTCTGTCTCTGCAGTTGCAGTTGTAAAAGGATTTTTGGAATATGAAACAGAACATCATATCAAGGGCGTGATTTTAAACCGTATCTCCCCGATGATGTATGCAAGGATGAAGCAGATGATAGAAGAACAGTTAAAAGTCCGCGTATATGGATATGTTCCGGTTGTATCAGAATGTGTTCTGGAAAGCAGATATCTGGGTTTGCAGATTCCGGAAGAAGTAGAGAAAATCGATGAAAAGCTGGAACATCTGGCAAGGGTGATGGAAGATACCGTAGATTTGGACGGAATATTAGAACTTGCCCGGAATGTATCAGCAATGCAGGAAGATACGCAAGTCAAAGAGCATCTTTTGAACTTATCAGACCCTTTGCAAAAAGGGATTCGAATTGCAGTTGCACATGATGAAGCATTTTGTTTTATCTATCCGGATAATCTGGAGATTTTAAAAAAATTGGGAGCAGAAATTGTCACATTTTCACCAATACACGACAGAAGCCTGCCTGAGAATATACAGGGAATGGTTCTTTATGGAGGGTATCCGGAGCTGTATGCGAAAGAATTAAGTGAAAATGATTCTATGCGTGAAAGTATCTGCCATGCAGTAACGTTGGGAGTACCATGTATTGCTGAATGTGGAGGATTTATGTATCTGCAGGAAAGGATGGAAGGTTCTGACGGGAAAATATATGATATGGCCGGAGCACTTTTTGGAAAAAGCTATAAGACAGAAAAACTGAGAAGGTTTGGATATATTATATTATCCAAAGGGACAGTTTTTGGTCATAATGTTGGAAACATTACAGCACATGAATTTCATTATTATGAATCAGAAGAATGTGGTCATGCATTTACAGCGAAAAAACCGATGTCCACGAGGGGATGGGAGTGTATGATCAGTACAGATACAATATTGGCAGGATATCCACATATTCATTATATGGGAAATCCACAAGTTGCAGAAGCATTTGCGGGTGCGTGCAGAAGATATAAAGAAAAAGATTAACAGGCATGATGTCAGGATAGACAAGAGGGATAGGAAGCTAAGAAGCAGGAGGTTATTAATAGATGACAAGGGAAGAGGAACTTGGAATTATTATAGATGGAATCGAAAATCTGGATAATGTGGCTATGGAAACTGCCCGGAAGAAATGGAATTCTATCGCAAAGCCATTACATAGCCTTGGAAAGCTGGAAGAGCATATTATCCGGATTGCCGGAATTACTGGAAATGCCGAGGTAGAACTTAAGAATCGTGCACTGATAGCTATGTGTGCAGATAATGGTGTTGTGGAAGAAGGTGTGACACAGACCGGACAGGAAGTAACTGCAATTGTGGCAGAGAATTTTCTGGAAGGAGCTACCAGCGTCGCGATTATGTGTCAGAGTGCAGAGGTAGATCTGTTTCCGATAGACATTGGTATGGTTCGTGATACAAGAGTACCGAATTATAAAGTTGCTTATGGAACAAAGAATATGGTGAAAGAGCCTGCAATGACAAGAGAAGAGGCGCTTCAGGCAATCCTGACAGGAGTGCATCTTGTGAAAGAGAAAAAAGAAGCAGGATATCAGATACTTGCGACCGGAGAGATGGGAATCGGTAATACAACGACCAGCAGTGCAGTGGCGAGTGTCCTTTTAGATGAATCAGTGGAGACAATGACCGGGAGAGGAGCCGGACTTGACAGTGCTGGTCTTAGAAGAAAGATACATGCTATCAAAACAGCCATTGCAAAAAATAAGCCAAATGCAGATGATCCGGTAGATGTACTTTCAAAGGTAGGAGGATTTGATCTTGCCGGACTTGTTGGAATTTATCTGGGCGGAGCGTATTACCACGTTCCGGTAATTATGGATGGTTTCATCTCAGCGGTAGCGGCACTTGCAGCAGTGCAAATGTGCAATAAAGTCAGAGAATATATCATTGTGTCTCATGTGTCCAAAGAGCCGGGAATGCATATTCTTCTTAAGGCACTTGGGAGGGAAGCATCTATGACTTGTGATATGTGTCTTGGAGAAGGGACAGGAGCTGTTGCATTTCTTCCGGTACTGGATATGGCGTTGGCTGTATATGAGAAAATGAGTACATTTTCCGATATTCACATTGACGATTATGAAGAATTAGGAGATAAATAGAATATTCAAAGAAAGTCTGGGGATAAAATGATGATGCATGTAATAACCGGGGGCAGTGGAAGTGGAAAATCTGCCTATGCGGAAATGTGGCTGACCGGAAAACCGGAGAAAAGCGAAGGGAAAAAAGCGATATGCCCATATCTGTATATTGCGACCATGCGTCCATTTGGTGCAGAGACACAAAAGAAGATTGAACGCCACAGGCAGATGCGCGCCGGAAAAGGATTTCAGACGCTGGAGTGTTATGGAGATTTGAGGACGCTTGATGATTCTATCCAAAGGTGGAAGAGAAGTAAAAGTATCTTAGATATCAATAAAACTCGTAGGAACGAAAAAAATCAGGAGAATGCTAAAACAGGAGGAATTCTGTTAGAGTGCGTTTCCAATTTACTGGCGGATGTGCTATATCAGGAAGATGGAAGTCTTGCAGAGGATGAAGTGGTTCTGGAGACGATTGTAGAAGGAATCCGTTATTTGAACACACAGACGGAGCGATTAGCGATTGTGACGAACGAAGTGCATAGTGATCTGCAGGATTATTCAGAAGAAACAAAAAAATATATCGGACTTCTCGGAAAGATCAATCAGGAGCTTGGAAAAATGGCAGATCAGGTAACAGAAGTTGTCTATGGAATCCCAATTAAGATAAAATGAGCAAATAGTAAAAGGATGTTGGAGTCAAAAGCCCCAACTATGATGGGATATAGAAATAGGAAGGTTACAAAGTAGTATGAAAAAAATGTGGAATAGTTTTAAAATTGCATTTTCTATGTACAGCAAGATTCCCATGCCACAAAGTGAATGGACAGATGAAAATATGTCTCTTGCGATGTGTTTTTTTCCGTGGGTGGGTGCTGTTATCGGTCTGGCGTCATGGGTTGTCTATCAGGCAGGAGGCTGGCTGGCTGACAGGCAGGAAACTTTATCTTCTGGAATATCAGGCAGTAGTAATCTTTTTTTGACGATTTTATTAGTGCTGATTCCCATCTTTATTACTGGCGGAATTCATCTGGATGGTTTTTTGGATACACAGGATGCTTTAAGTTCCTATCAGCCGATGGAACGCAGACTGGAGATTTTAAAAGATTCTCATGCCGGAGCATTTGCAATTATTTCCTGCAATGTATATTTTTTAGCGTACACGGGGATTTATTCTATGCTTACAGCTCATGCAGTGAAAGTAATCGCCATTAGCTTTATACTGTCGCGTACATTGAGTGGACTTTCGGTTATCTGTTTTCCACAGGCGAGAAAAAAAGGACAGGGGCTTGTGGCAACATTTTCAGAAAGTGCGGAAAAAAGAGTGAATCGAAGAACGCTCATGATATATTTGATCGTACTTAGTGCACTCATGATTGTGGTGGGGAAATGGTCCGGAGCAGCAGCGGTGATTATGGCACTTCTTGTATTCTGGTATTATCATCACATGTGTATCAGCAAATTCGGCGGGGTCACTGGAGATCTGGCAGGGTATTTCCTACAAATGTGTGAAATTCTGATGGCGTTGGCAGTTGTAGTGATGGAACAGATTTTATTGTTATTAAAGTAGCTGCGAGGTCAATAGGATATACGCAGAGAAAGACGAGGCATGTGAAAAGAGATGATCATGATTATAGGAGGAGCATATCAGGGAAAACTTGCCTATGCAAAGGAGACGTTTCCGGATGTGCGCTGGACAGACGGAGAGCAGTGCGAAAAAGAAGCAATCTTTCAGTACAGGGGAATTTTTCATTTTCATAAATATATAGAACGATTGCTCTCGGAAGGAGAAGATATTTCCGAACTGGCGAAGCAGTTGAAGGAGAAAAATCCAGATTTGATTTTAGTGACGGACGAGATTGGATATGGAATCGTGCCGATGGACCCATTTCTCAGAGAAGTGCGGGAAACTACAGGGCGCATCTGCACAGAGTTGGCGAAAGATGCGAAGAGTGTGATAAGAGTTGTCTGTGGAATTCCGACGGTAATTAAGGCGCAGGTCAAATAGTTTATCTTTGATACTAGAAGTATGATGATGTTAGGAGCAAAAGCCCAAATTATGATAAATGGAAGCAGATTTATATGAGGAAATAAATGGAATGATACAACTATATTTAATTCGTCATTCTATGACGGCAGGCAATTTGAAAAAACGATATATTGGACGGACGGATGAATCACTTTGCCCGGAGGGAATTGTATTACTGGAAAGTTATATTCAGAAAAATATATATCCGGAAGTCCAGAGGGTATATGTAAGTCCCATGAAGCGCTGCATGGAAACAGCAAAATTGATTTTCAAAGAAAACTTTTATGAAGTAGAAGAACTCAGGGAATGTGATTTTGGTATATTTGAAAATAAGAATTATAAAGAATTGTCGGATTGCCCGGAATATCAGGCATGGATTGACAGTGGGGGGACCATGACATTTCCGGGAGGAGAGAATCCGGAAGAATTCAGAAAAAGATGTGTGCGCGGTTTTGAAAAGGTCATAAAGGAGTGCAGACATGATCAGATCAAGAGCGTCGCAGTTGTGGCGCATGGTGGAACGATCATGAGTATCATGGACCGATATGCCAGAGATGAGAATGGTCAGCCGGATGGCAGTTATTATGATTATCAAGTGAAGAACGGAGAAGGATATGAACTTATTATTGCAGATGTTTCTTCCGGTGATGGCAGGATTTGTGCTGGATCTGATATTTGGAGATCCGGTGTGGCTGTATCATCCGGTGAGAATGATCGGTCATTTGATCTCAGGGGTGGAAAAAATTATAAGAAGCTTATTCCCTAGTGGAAAAACGGGGGAGCGGATCGGAGGAGGATTATTAGTCGTAATTGTGGTGGCAGTCAGTATGGCAGTTCCAGGAGGAATTCTGTATCTTACATACCACATTTCCTTTTATCTTGGACTGGCAGTGGAAAGCTTTATGTGTTATCAGATCCTTGCAACAAAGTCACTGAAGGTGGAGAGTGACCGTGTCTATCAGGAAATTCAGACAGGAGATATTGCGAGGGCAAGAAAAGCAGTTTCCATGATCGTGGGACGGGATACACAGAATCTGACGATCGAAGGAGTGACAAAGGCTGCGGTAGAAACTGTTGCAGAAAATACGTCAGACGGTGTTATTGCACCTCTTTTTTATATGGTAATCGGCGGAGCTTTGCTTGGATTTGGTTATAAAGCAGTTAATACCATGGATTCCATGGTAGGATATAAGAATGAAAAATATCAGTATTTTGGTACGGCAGCAGCAAAATTTGATGACGTAGTGAATTATATCCCGGCAAGATTATCTGCCTGGCTTATGATCCTGGCATCTGCAATTACGCACATGGACTGGAAAAATGCAAAGAAAGTATTCCTGAGGGATCGATATAATCATAAAAGTCCCAACTCTGCACAGACAGAATCCGTTATGGCAGGAGCATTAGATGTGCAGCTTGCCGGAGACGCCTGGTATTTTGGAAAGCTTTGCAAGAAGCCTATGATCGGAGATGCGATCCGGGAGATTGAACCGGAGGATATCCGCAGATCTCACACATTACTGTATATGACAGCAGTACTTGCATTAGTGGTATTTGAAGTTGTGAAAGTGCTGGTATGTTTGTGGTATTTTACTGTACAAGTATAAAAGAACAGGCACAATGCATTGAATTGTCAATGTAATTGTAACCGCATAATAAGGCAAGAATGAATTGAGAATCAAGGAGAGAATCAAGTGCAAAAGAAACCAAGGAAACTCCATGGCGGAGATATTTACCGTCACCCGGACGTGATTGATTTTTCGGTCAATACGAATCCGTTGGGAACACCGGAATCGGTGAAACGCGCGGTACAGGAGAGCGTAGCAAAGATTGAGCATTATCCGGACGTAAGATGCGAAGCTCTCAGGAAAGCAATCAGCAGATTTGAACAAGTGAATATGGAAGAAATCCTCTGTGGAAATGGTGCGGCAGAGCTTTTTTTTGCGGCAGTGCAAGCCGTTTGTCCACAAAAAGCGCTAGTGATAGCGCCTTCATTTTCAGAATATGAAGAAGCTCTAAGAAGTGTTGGTGCAGAAGCAGAATATTATTATCTGTGTGAGGAAGATAACTTTCAGATTCGGGAAGATTATGTGGATAAGCTTTCAGAAGAAATAGATATGATATTTTTGTGTAATCCGAATAATCCAACCGGACAGACCATTGACCGGGATATGTTGATTAAGATTCTGGATCGTTGTAAAAAGCAGAATATAGTTGTCATATTGGATGAGTGTTTCTTAGAATTCCTGGATGAACCAAACAGATATGAAATGTCAAATCTAAGGGGAGAATATCCAAACTTACTAATCATCAAAGCATTTACAAAAATATTCAGTATGCCGGGACTGCGTCTTGGTTATGCAATCAGCAGTAATCCGGATATTCTGGAAGAAATGTCCTGGAAGCTTCAACAGTGGAATGTGTCCGTTCCGGCACAGATGGCGGGAGTGGCAGCACTTGAAAATCCCAAAGAATATATCAGACAGACAAGAGAATATGTATCTGGTCAGCGGGAGTATATGAGAAATATCATGAAGATGATGGGATATGTGGTATTTGCATCAAAAGCCAATTATCTGTTTTTCAAAGGAAGACCAGGACTTGAAAAAGAGGCATTGGAAGCAGGATTTCTGATTCGCGATTGTCAGAATTATGAAGGGTTGTCAGAAGGTTTTTACCGAATCGCAGTGCGGACAAAAGAAGAAAATGAGAGGTTGATCACATGGCTTGGAAGATTATGATACAGGGAACAATGTCCAATGCAGGAAAGAGTCTTCTCTGTGCGGGACTATGTAGGATATTTAAGCAGGATGGCTACAAAGTTGCACCGTTTAAATCGCAGAATATGGCATTGAATTCATTTATCACAGACAAAGGTCTGGAAATGGGACGTGCCCAGGTTGTACAGGCAGAAGCGGCAGGAATCGAGCCGGAAGTATCCATGAATCCAATCTTACTTAAGCCGACCAACGATGTTGGATCTCAGGTCATTGTAAATGGTGAAGTTTTGGGAAATATGAGTGCCCGTGATTATTTTAAATACAAAAAAGAATTGATTCCAGATGTGATGAAGGCTTTTCATAAACTGGAAGAAAATTATGACATCATTGTAATTGAAGGTGCGGGAAGTCCGGCGGAGATTAATTTGAAAGAAAATGATATTGTCAATATGGGGCTTGCAAAGATGGTAGATGCTCCGGTTCTCCTTGTTGGAGATATTGACCGGGGAGGAGTATTTGCACAGCTTCTTGGCACATTGCTTCTATTAGAGGAGGATGAAAAAGAACGTGTAAAAGGGCTGATCATCAATAAATTTCGCGGGGATAAGACTATTCTGGATCCCGGAATCGAGATGCTGGAGGAAAAAGGGAATGTTCCGGTTATAGGAGTAACGCCGTATCTTCATGTGGAGATTGAAGATGAGGACAGTCTGACAGAGCGTTTCACTTCAAAGAAAAGTGGCGGGCTTCTGGATATCGCAGTCATACGCACGCCAAGAATTTCTAATTTTACGGATTTTATGGCATTGGAAAATATTCCGGAAGTATCCCTTCGCTATGTGAAAAATGTGTCTAAATTCGGAACCCCGGATATGATTATTCTTCCAGGAACTAAAAATACAATGGGCGATTTAAAATGGATCCGTGAAAGTGGCTTGGAAGCATGTATTTTAAAAGCATCGGATACAGGTACGCCTATATGGGGAATCTGCGGAGGTTATCAGATGCTAGGAGAAGTACTTAGTGATCCAGACAAAGTAGAAGACGGTGGAATGATACATGGAATGGGACTGCTGCCATCGGAGACTGTATTTACCGGAAAGAAGACGAGGACAAGAGTAAATGGAACATTTGCACATGTAGAAGGAATCTTTTCGGAGCTTTCTAATGTAGCATTTGAAGGATATGAAATTCATATGGGTGAGACAACATACGTGGAAGAAGTTATTTCCAAGGAGCATATGAGCCGGATTCAGGATACAGTCAGCGGTAAGATCAGTGAGGATGGTATCTCAGATGGAAATGTATATGGTACTTATATCCATGGTGTTTTTGATATGGAAGGTGTTACCGATGTAATTGTTAAAGCACTGGCAAAGAAAAAAGGGATTACACTGGAAAAAGCATCCGGTATGGATCTGAAGTCATTTAAGGAAGAACAATATGATAAACTTGCTGATGGTATTCGTTCACATCTGGATATGGAGCGGATTTATGAGATTATGAAGGAAAATGTGGAGGAAAAGTAATGGCGATCGAATTGGAAAATGTACTTCCTTCTGAGATTGAGAAGAGGAGTTTTGAGATTATAACCGAAGAACTTACACAGAACGGGATTGTATTGGATTCGGAAAAAGCACCGGTTATCAAACGATGTATCCATACAAGTGCAGATTTTGATTATGCACAGAACCTTGTATTTTCGGAAAATGCAATTGCACGTGCAAAAGAAGCAATCCGTAATGGAGCATCCATTGTAACAGATACCCAGATGGGACGTTCCGGAATTAATAAAAAAAGACTGGCTCAGTACGGGGGACAGGTGTACTGCTTTATGTCTGATGAAGATGTGGCAGAAAAAGCAAAGCGCGACGGTACAACTCGTGCGGTAGCAAGCATGGAAAAAGCTTGTGAATTAGACGAAAAATTAATTTTTGCAATTGGAAATGCACCGACAGCACTCATTCATCTGTATGAGCTGATACGTGCCGGAAAAATCCGACCAGAGCTGGTAATCGGCGTGCCAGTAGGATTTGTAAATGTGATTCAGTCCAAAGAGCTGATATTGGAGCTTGAGAATACACCTTACATCGTAGCGCGGGGAAGAAAAGGTGGAAGTAATATTGCAGCATGTATCTGCAATGCATTGCTGTATAATCTTTAAGAACTCTGCCATTATAGTTTCTACAGACCGAATCCTGTTTCTGGTGTTTGCTGCGCCGCTTATTTCTGACTTTCATGGCAAACTCACCTAAAAAACAGGTTCAGACAGTGCCATGAAAGCCAGACTATGCTCGCAAACACTGCAGAACAGGACTCATGGTCTGGTAAAAAACTAAAATGACAGAGTTTTATAGATTTTGCAGGAAAATTTATAAATTGTGAAGGAGTGAGGAATGATATGGAGATTAAGTCAGCAGCTTTGATTGGTGTTGGTGCGGTAGGCTCATATTTTGCGTATGGGCTTCCAGCTAAGTTAGGAGACCGCTTTTGTGTAATTGCTTCTGGAAAGCGGAAAGAACGTCTGGAAAAAGAAGGAATCTATATTAACGGTGCGAGATGTCCACTGAATCTGAAAACAGCGCAGGAAGCGGGAAAAGTAGATCTGGTATTGGTTGCGACGAAGCAGACTGCACTTCCTGAGATTATGGATGATATCTGCGCACTTGTGGGTGAGAATACGATTGTCTTAAGTCTTTTAAATGGCGTGACCAGCGAGGAGATTATTGGAAATGAAATTGGTATGGAGCATATGTTATATTCTCTGATGCGGATTGATGCTGTCCGTGACGGCAATCATATGGAACTCCATTTTGACCGGATTGCAGGAGTATTCTTTGGAGAGAAGGATCATACGGAGCCGACAGAACGTGTACAGGCAGTGTTAGATCTTTTTGAAGGAACTTCAGTGAGAGCCAATTTTGTGTCGGATATTATGACAGATCTGTGGCTGAAATATGTGAGTAACGTTTCCCAGAATCTTCCACAGGCAATTCTTGGCGTAGGTTTTGGCGCATATAAAGACAGCGAACACGTGCGGGCTGTTGCAACTGGACTATGGCAGGAAGTGGTTCAGGTGGCAGCAAAAAAAGGTGTGCGGCTTCCAGAACGTTTACTTCTCTTTCGTGGAACCGTGAAAGAGGCAAGATTCTCAACTTTGCAGGATCTGGATGCAGGAAGACACACAGAGATTGATATTTTCGCAGGTGAGATGATGCGTATGGGAAAAGAGTTTGAAATTCCGGTTCCATATTGTGAATATACTTATCATATGATCAAAGCCTTAGAAGAAAAAAATGACGGGAAATTTAACTATTAAAATTTGCTACTGATAAAACGAAAAAACAACCGTTTAATCATAATAAACCACACTTGAAACAGAATCTATTGACTTGCTCTGTGAAAAATGTAGAATATAGTCAAACATATGGCACGGCCGTCCCATTGAATAAAGTCACATTTTAATAATTAACAGAGAAAAAGGTATATTCAGTGCAGATGAAATCTAAGAAGCACCGGATAATCTAAGAATGAGAAAGTGGGTTTCACAAATGGAAAATAAAAAGCGTTTTTCAATATCTCTGACAACTCAGATCCTGATCGCTACTGCAGGTGGTATCGTGTTCGGATCACTGGTCGGCGAGTGGGCTTCTAACCTGAAGTTTATCGGAGATATCTTTATCAGACTGATTCAGATGTCAGTAGTACTGCTTGTTATGTCTGCTGTTGCTTCCGCAGTTGGTGGCGGCGATGGACAAGATGTTGGTAAGATGGGATTCCATACATTCAAATGGATCATTATCTTCACAGTTATTTCTGCTGGTTTAGGTGTAGCATTGTCTATGTTGTTACAGCCAGGTATCGGAGTTGAGATTGCAAGTGCAGCAGATGTAGCAAATTCATCTGTTGAGACAGGATCTATTCAGGATACGATCCTTGGATTTGTTCCAACAAACATCATTAATTCCATGGCTGAAGGGTCCATGGTTCCATGTATCGTATTCTCTCTTTTCTTTGGAGTTGCTATGGGCGCTTACGCAAAAGAGAGTGGTAATCGTAACATTATCGAGTGGGTACAGGGAATTAACGGTGTTATTACAAACATCATCAAAATTGTTATGAACGTTGCCCCGATCGGTATCTTCTGTCTGTTAGCTAATGTTGCCGGAACTACAGGGTTTAAGGTAATCATTCCGATGCTCAAGTTCTTACTTGTACTTCTGATTGGTGATGCTATCCAGTTCCTGTTATTTGGACCATTTACAGCAGCAGTAACAAAGGTAAATCTTTTCAAGATGCCTAAGAAGTTTGCTAAAATGTCTATGATGGCAGTTACAACAACTTCCGGAGCTATCTGCCTTCCAACTAAGATGGAAGATGAAGTTACAAAATTCGGTATCAGCCGTAAAGTCGCTGATTTCACAGGACCGATTACGATGTCCATGAACAGCTGTGGTGCAGCTCAGTGTTATGTAGCAGCAATCTTCTTCATGGCTCAGTCCACAGGAATCCAGATGACACCATATCAGATGGGAATGGCAATTCTTCTTTCCTGCCTGATGTGCCTTGGTACGATCTCTGTACCAGGCGGATCCGTTATCGTGTATACATTCCTTGCAACATCACTTGGTCTGCCACTTGAAAGTATTGCAGTACTGATTGGTATTGACTGGTTCGCAGGAATGTTCCGTACACTGATGAACGTAGACGTAGACGTTATGATCGGTCTGCTTGTAGCAAGCAAGCTTGGTGAGCTTGACCATGATGTATACGATGAAAAGAAGACTGTTACTTACTAAGAGGCAGTCATATAATTAGCCGTTTCGCTAAAAACATCATTCATAAATAACAAAGACCTCCGGCATACTTCGATATGTCGGGGGTTTTTGTTTCTAAAGTTTCATGATATAATCAGCTGGGAGATGACTCCCATCGCTATAGGTGGTGAGAAACAAGCTGGTATCAGTGGTGGGAGTCAATCCCCTAGCTGATATAGCCTCCGGCAGGGCGCACATTGTCCGGTGGACAATGGTTTTGCGCCGACCGAAACGGAGTGTAGACTTGCAGAGGTGCGCAGTAGAAGTATGTCATGCAATTGCATGACGCGCACCTCGCAGCAAGAATGCCGAGGCATTCTTGAATTGTGAAAAGTATTGTAAAGGACAGACAGGAGGAAGGATACGTGTCAATCAAAGATATCGTATATGCATTGATTGTAAATATCGCATTGCTTGCGATTATAGCGAATCTTTTATCCAGGATCCAGACAGTGCAAAAATTGATTCTGCAGGAAAAAAGAGGGCTGAAAGGAGATCTGATATTATCAATGATTTTCGCAGGCTTTATTATTTTATCAACCTGCATCGGAGTGAAGATTACATCTTACAGTCTGAATACAAGAGTCATTGGAGCAATGTCTGCAGGACTTCTCGGAGGACCATTAGTAGGATTATATTCTTCGGCTATGGGAGCAATATATGTACTTATCTTCTCGACACCGAGAGTATTTGCAAGAGGGTCTGCATTTGCTACAATTTTGTTCGGACTTTTGGGAGCAGGATTCTACCCTTATTTTCAAAGAGGCAAGTGGAAATATACGGATCTGTTCCTGTTAGCATGTTTTGCGGAAATCTGTGACATGGCATCTCTGCTTCGCATGACAGTATCACTGGAAGTAGCAGTAGACACAATTGTAGATGCTGCACTTCCAATGATCATTATGAATGCGATCGGGATGATTGTATTTATTTCCAATTTTAATGGGGTATTTATTTTTCAGGATCTGGAAAGCTCCAGACAGATTCAGAAGATGTCTGTACTTTCCCAAAAATGTCTTCCGCTTTTGCAAGATGGCGGGTTGAATAAAGCAGAAAATATGAAGAAACTATCCGATATCATCTTGAAGGAGACACAGTGGTCCGGCATTTTGTTTACAGATCGGGAAAAGGTTATACAGTGGCAGTGCAGAGCGAAAGATGAACAGGCAATTTTCTATCAGGCAAAGTATGGAGATCCAATTCCGGAAATCTGCAGACAGGCAATGGAAGAAGGAAAACTTGTCAAATACGAAGCACAGACTGGAGAGAAAAAATGGAGCCATACAGCGCAGGATTACTCAATCAGTTCGGTGCCATTTCGGGTGAAGAATCAGCCGGTCGGAAGTCTGACGGTATGGATGAAACGCCAGTGGATGGACAGACAAAGTGAAATAGAGTTGTTACAGCATTTGATGACGCTTGGATCTTCACAGCTTGCGGTATTAGAACTGGAACAGCAGAAAAATTTGCTTGCACAAGCCGAATTTAAGGCATTGCAGTTTCAGGTGAATCCACATTTTTTATTTAATGCATTGAATACAATATCGTGGGTATGCAGGGAAAATCCGGAGGAAGCGAGGAAACTACTGCTTACACTGGCAGATTATTTCCGTTATAATTTAAATTATGATGCATATATGGTTCCGCTAAGAGAAGAATTGGAACATGTCAAAGATTATCTTCAGATTGAGAAGGCAAGATTTGAGGAGAAGCTACAGGTGACTTATGAGGTGCCGGAGAAAATGGAAATTCTAGTTCCAACGTTGATCTTACAGCCACTTGTAGAAAATGCAGTGCGATATGGAATTGACCGGACCGGATGCCGTTATGTCTATATTGGAATTACTGAGGAAGCAGATGCATACCGGGTAGAAATTTCGGATCATGGGAAAGGATTTCCGGCAGAAGTACTGGAAAAAATAGCAAAAGATGAACCGGTAGGAAGCAGTATCGGGCTTCAGAATGTACATAAGCGTATGAAGAGTGTATATGGAGAGGAACGTGGACTTCAGATTCAGAGTACGCCTAAGGGAAGTACTGTGAAGTTATACTTTTATAAAGGGGTGAAGGAAGCATGAGAATAGCAATCGTAGATGACGAAAGACCGGCAAGAAGTGAACTGAGGCATCAGATCCAGGAATTACTGAAAGAGGCAGAAATAGTAGAAGGAGACAGCGGTGCAGCAGCATTACAGATTGCAGGAGACGGAAAGTACGAACTGTTCTTTCTCGATATTAACCTGGGAGATATATCAGGCACCGTACTTGTAAATGCAATTCACAATATGCAGCCACAGGCAAAAATTATATTTGTGACAGCTTATTCCGAATATGCAGTTGAGGCATTTGAATTGGGGGTAGAGGATTATGTGATGAAGCCCTTTGACCAGAAGCGGATTCAAAAAGTGCTGGATAGATGTAAAGTTGGCAGGAAAGAAGAAAATGCACAGCATGCAGATTCAAAAAGCCAGGGAAAACAGGCGACGATCCGCCGCCTGGCAATTAACAGTGACGGAAGAACTATTATTGAAAATGTGGAAGATATTGTTTACATTGAGACATATAACCGAGGCTGTAAGATTTACACAACAGAAGGGGAATACTGCGAAAACAAATCTATCGGAGAATATGAAAAGAAGCTGGATCCGGAACAGTTTTTCAGGATTCACAAAAGTATTATTATAAATCTCGATAAAGTGCGGGAAGTATTCCCGTGGGGAAGTAACAGCTTCAGTTTGCGCATGCGGGGATATGAAGATCAGATCCTGCCAATTGCCAGAGATAAGACCAGGATATTAAAACAGCATTTAATGGGTCTGTAGATCAGCTGAATTAATTTGACACGTAGTGAAATGCAAAAGCACTACGTGTCAAATTGCGTTTTACGATGCCGCTTTTATCGGCATCCGTCCAGAATCTCGAAAAATTCAGGGTAAGATACATCAACGCACTGGCTGTCGTGTATGATGGTATCTCCATCGGCACTAAGTGCTGCAATTGCAAAGGCCATGGCAATCCGGTGATCCAGATAACTGTTGATCTTTGCACCGTGAAGAGTACGTCCACCTTGAATGATCATTCCATCGTCAGTCGGGGTTATGTCAGCGCCCATGGATCTTAAAGCCTCTGTTGTCGTGTCGATTCGATTTGTTTCTTTCACTTTTAATTCGGCCGCATCTTTGATGATAGTGGTACCTTCGGCGCAGGCTGCCATGACGGCAATCATTGGAATTTCGTCAATGAGCGTCGGAATCAATGCACCTTCTATCGTTGTGCCATGCAGTTTACTTGTACGGACAAGAATATCCGCGCGAGGTTCACCTCCCTCAAGTGATTCGTTGACCAGAGTAATGTCAGCGCCCATATTTTGGCACACTTCCAAAAAGCCTGCGCGGGTTTTGTTAATTCCTACATTTTTTACAAGAAGCTCAGAATCCAAAGTTAAAAGTCCGGCTGCAATAAAGTAAGCAGCGGAGGAGATGTCTCCCGGTACGCAGATAGACTGACCGTATAGTTCCTGACATGGTTTTACATGTGCTGTGGAAGTACCGTCAGGGTTGACTGTGGAAGTGATATCAGCACCAAAGCTTTTCAGCATCAGTTCTGTGTGATTTCTGGACAAAGCCGGTTCTGTAACAGAAGTCTCGCCATCTGCATAAAGTCCTGCAAGAAGTATGGCAGATTTGACCTGTGCGGAAGCTACCGGTGAAGTGTAATCGATTCCATGCAGCGTACCTGGCTCTATTTTTAACGGAGCACACAGATCACCGTTTACGCTTGTGATATGTGCTCCCATCTGAGTGAGAGGTGTAATAACACGCCCCATTGGCCGGGAGTTCAAAGATGCATCACCGGACATCACGCTTGTAAAGTCCTGGGCAGACAAAATACCAGACATCAGGCGAGTTGTTGTGCCACTGTTCCCTACATTTAAAATATCTTTTGGTGCGGCCAGACCGTGCATGCCTTTTCCGTGAACAATTATTTTCTCTGGAGTACGGTCAATTTGAATCCCCATAGACTGGAAACAGCCGATAGTAGACAGGCAGTCAGCACCTTCTAAAAAGTTAGTGATTTCTGTTGTGCCAAGTGCAAGTGCACCTAACATAATGGAACGGTGGGAGATGGACTTGTCTCCCGGAATCATAATTTCTCCATGCAATCCTTTGCATGGGCAGATAATTCTATCGCTCATATACAATATACCTGAATTTCTGCAGTAACTCTGCGGCCTTCTTAGAGGAAGACTCATCGTAGAATTCTATACGCAGAACCCCTTCTTCAAATTCTCTGTTGTGCACAATTCCTATATTCTTGATACTGAGACCATTCGAAGCGAGGATTGTTGCAATGGCTGCGATTCCACCAGCTTCATCAATAATATCACAGTATACTTCAAATGCCTTTTTAATCGGACCAGACGATGCTCCCGGAAGTGAATTCCGGTATATTCTGGAGGAATCAAACCAGTCATAGATTGCCTGCCCATCTCCGGAATCAATCATGCTCTTTACTTCTTCCAGATATTTAATATAAGAAGCAAGAATCTGTGAAATGTTGTCTTTATTCTTTAGACAAATGTGTTGCCACATGGTCGGTGAGGAGGAGGCAATACGTGTGATATCTTTAAATCCTCCGGCAGCCAGACGTTTCATCAACTCGCTTTTTGTATCGCTGTCCTTTACGTAATTGACCAGCGTTGCAGCAATGATATGCGGCAGATGACTGATAGTGCCTGTAATATAGTCATGTTCTTTGTAGTCCAGAATAATTGGAAGTGCATGGATCGTAGAGACAAGCTGCTCATATTTATCTATTTTTTCCTGAGATACTTCTTTTGAAGGAGTCAGAACAAAATAAGCATTTTCCAGAATCATTGCTTTGGAATTGGCATAACCGCTTTTTTCAGAGCCAGCCATCGGGTGTCCTCCGATGAAATATTTCTCAATGCCAAGCTTAATAACTTCCTCATGGATATTCGTTTTTACACTGCCTACATCGGTCAGAATACAAGCGTCGTTCAGATATTCTGTCAACTGCTTCAGATATGCTACATTAAAAGCAACCGGCGCGCATAAAAATATGTAAGAACAGTTGCGAAAATTATCATCAATAGTAGTTGCCGCAACATCAATGACGGATTCCTGGGTAGCGAGTGCCAGAGCTTCTTTATTTTTATCAAAGGCTACGATTTCGTAATCCGGAAAGTAGGTTCGAATTGCTTTTGCAAGAGAACCACCGATGAGTCCGAGACCGATAAAGCCGACCTTTTCTTTCATAGTAAAACCTCCTGGTGTTTCATAAGACAAAAATATGTCTGTCAATTATTGTAACTTGCTTACTTATGATTTGTCAATGCTTTGTTACTTTAAAGCAACAAAGCAAAAACTGAATTTTAAGGCAAAAATGTTTGTATATAGCAAAAGTTAGAAAATTAATCAATATTTCATATAATATTTGCACAAAATAGTTGTAATAATTCGATTTGTTTAGTACAATATACACATGGGATATCAGGAAGAAGTATTATAAAGAATTCTTGAGAATTACTACATAATATAAGGAGGCAACCAATATGAAAGTTTACAGAACGGACGAGATCAGAAATGTTGTCCTGTTAGGGCACGGGGGCAGTGGTAAGACAAGTCTTGTTGAGGCCATGGCGTATGTATCAGGCGCAACGAATCGTATGGGAAAAGTAGCGGACAAGAATACGATCAGTGATTTTGATAAGGAAGAACAGAAACGTGGATTTTCTCTTAGCACTACCCTGACACCAATCGAATGGGAAAAGGCAAAGATCAATGTGTTAGATACTCCGGGATATTTTGATTTTGTAGGAGAAGTGGAAGAGGCAGTCAGTGCAGCAGATGCGGCAGTTATTGTCGTATCCGGTAAAGCAGGTGTAGAGGTCGGAACAGAAAAAGCCTGGGCACTTTGTGACAAGTACAATCTTCCAAGAATGGTATATGTAACAGAGATGGATGTGGATGATGCCAGCTTCAGACAGGTCGTTCAGGATCTGACAGATAAGTTTGGTAAAGTCATTGCACCACATTTCCAGCCAATCCGTGAGAATGAGAAACTGGTCGGATATGTCAATGTCATCAAGAATGCAGGACGCCGTTATACAGGTCTTGGACAGAGAGAGGAATGTGAGATTCCAGATTATTGTAAACCGAACCTGGAGATGTACCGTGAGAAGCTTCTGGAAGCAGTCGCAGAGATTAGTGACGAATATATGGAGCGCTATTTTGCAGGAGACGAGTTCTCGGTAGAAGAAATCCGTTCTGCCATGAGAACAGAGGTTATGGAAGGAAGTATTGTCCCAGTGGCTATGGGATCTAATATCCAGGCACAGGGCGTCGCCAATCTTCTGTCCGATATTGTAAGATTCTTCCCAAGTCCGGACTGGAGAGAATGTGCAGGTATCAATCGCAAGACGAATGAGATTTATGAAGCAAATTATGATTTCGCAAGAGCCAAATCAGCTTATGTATTTAAGACAATGGTTGATCCGTTTATTGGAAAATATTCATTTATTAAAGTTTGCTCCGGTGTATTAAAAGGTGACGATACACTTTATAATGCAGATACAGATACAGATGAGAAGCTTGGTAAGATTTACACGATGTTCGGTAACAAACCTGTGGAAGTCAGTGAGCTGTTTGCAGGAGATATCGGTGCTATCGCAAAACTGACCGCAACAAGAACAGGGGATACATTGTCCACAAAGACAACACCGGTTCTTTATGGTAAGACAGAATATTCAAAACCTTATACATATATGAAATATGTAACAAAGAATAAAGGCGATGAAGATAAGGTATCTCAGGCACTTCAGAAAATGATGGCAGAAGATGTAACACTTAAGGTAGTCAATGACAGCGAGAATCGTCAGGCACTTCTTTATGGTATTGGAGATCAGCATCTGGAGATTGCAGTCAGCAAGTTATTAGACCGTTACAAATGCGAAGTAACACTGGAGACTCCGAAGGTTGCATTCCGTGAGACAATCCGCAAACAGTCTGATGTAGACAGCAAATATAAAAAACAATCCGGTGGACATGGACAGTACGGACATGTGAAGATGCGCTTTGCTCCGTCAGGAGACCTGGAAATACCTTATGAATTTGATGAAGAAGTTGTAGGAGGAGCAGTTCCGAAGAATTATTTCCCGGCAGTAGAAAAAGGACTTCAGGAATCTGTAGTGAAAGGTCCTCTTGCAGGATACCCGGTTGTTGGTGTCAAAGCTACACTTTACGATGGATCTTACCACCCGGTAGACTCTTCTGAGATGGCATTTAAGACTGCTACGATCCAGGCATTTAAGAAAGGATTTATGGAGGCATCTCCAGTACTTCTTGAGCCAATCGTATCTGTGAAAGTAACAGTTCCGGATGAGTACACCGGAGATGTAATGGGAGATCTTAACAAGAGACGTGGCCGTGTGCTTGGTATGACGCCGGTTGGCGCGGGAAATCAGATCGTAGAAGCAGATGTCCCGATGACAGGATTATTCGGATACTGCACGACATTACGCTCTATGACAGGTGGACGAGGAACTTATGAATATACATTTGCACGTTATGAACAGGCACCTTCAGAAGTACAAGAAGCAGAGATCGCAAAAAGGGCCGCTGAAGAATAGAAAGATAAGAAAAAGTTAATTAAAGTTTTAACAGGAGAAAAGCCCGTTTAGGGCTTTTTTTCTGTGATTAAAAGTGCTATAATCTCTATACCTATATGCAGTTTTATAAATAGTAATTTTCAGGCATTCAGTAAAAATATAAAGAAGAATATAACGAGGGATAAGAAATGAAAATAGTGATTATCGGCGATGGAAAGGTAGGTCATAAGCTGACAACGCAGTTGTCAGAAGAAGATTATGACATTACCCTGATTGACCAAAATGCCGGGAAGCTGAAGGCAGCTTTGAACAATTTGGACATTTTCTGTATTAATGGAAATGGTGCGGATGCAGAAGTTTTAAAACAGGCGGATGTGCCGCATGCAGACATTGTGATTGCATGTACATCTACAGATGAGATGAATATGATTAGTTGTCTTCTGGCAAAGCGACTTGGTGCCAAGCATACCATTGCAAGGGTGAGAAATCCTCTTTATTATCGCCAGATGGAATTGTTGAAGGAAGACCTGCATCTTAGTATGGCGGTCAATCCAGAGCTGGCAGCAGCTAATGAGATATCAAGAATGTTGCTTTTCCCAGAGGCGAATAAAGTCGAATCATTCATGAAAGGAAGAGTGGAACTGGTAGAGTTCCCGATTTCTGAGACAAGCCCGATCGTGGGATTATCACTGGCAGAGATTAACAAGAAATATGAATTCCAGATTCTTGTATGCGCCATCAAGCGTGGTGAGCAGGTCTATATTCCGGATGGTAATTTTGTAATTGAAAAGGGAGACCGTATGCATGTGGTCGCATCACATCAGAATCTGAAATCGTTCTTCCGTGCACTTGGACATAAGGAAGAGAAAGTGAAGAAGGTTATGATCTGTGGTGGCGGTCATGTATGTTTTTATCTTGCAGTTCAGTTGCAACAGGCTGGCATGCAGGTGAAGATTATCGAGCAGAATCAGGCAAGATGTGAGGAATTGTGTGAATTACTTCCGAAGGCAACGATTATTCATGGAGATGCGACGGATCAGGAGCTTTTGATTGAAGAAGGCCTTGAGAATGCCAATGCCATTGTTGCCCTGACCGGCATGGATGAAGAGAATATTATGATGGCACTTTTTGCAAAGACAAGAGGGATCAAGAAAATTGTTGCGAAGGTCAATGCAGATACAAGAGCACAGATGGTAGAGAGCCTTGGAATTGAGAGTACGGTTTCTGCCAAGAGCGCGACAGCAGATGCAATCCTTGCTTACGTTAAGGCAAGAATGAATTCTTACAGCAGTGCCAATATTGAGACGATGTACCGACTGCTGAATGGCAAGATTGTAGCACAGGAATACATCATTAACAAAGAATGTGATTTCACAAATACTCCGTTAAAAGATCTGCCTACTAAGCCGAATAACCTGATTGCATGTATCGGACGCCACAGAAGAATTATCATTCCGAATGGTGACGATCATCTGGAAGTCGGTGATAGTGTTATTGTGATCGCGAAAGAGCACACGATCAATGATTTCAAAGATATACTTGCATAGGGAGTCATAAGATATGAATGGGAAAATGGTACGTTATATTCTGGGCAGAATGTTGGGGGTAGAAGCATTGCTCTTGCTTCTTCCGGCATTTGTAGGAATATTATATGGGGAAGAAAAAGAAGCCCTGACATTTGTGATACCGGCAGTGATTCTGACATGCATTTTTGTAATAGCCGGAAGAAAGAGACCGGAGGGACAGGTGATTTATGGAAAGGAAGGTATGGTTGTTGTTGCCAGTGCCTGGATTACATGGTCCTTATTCGGAGCACTTCCATTTACATTGTCCGGAAGTATTCCGAATTTTGTAGATGCATTTTTTGAGACTGTATCTGGATTTACAACAACTGGATCGTCCATCTTAAGAGATGTAGAAGCATTACCACAGTGTATGCTGTTCTGGCGAAGTTTCACTCACTGGATTGGAGGTATGGGAGTGCTTGTCTTTGTTCTGATGCTGACGAATCTGGACAAGAAGAATTCCATGTATCTGATGCGTGCAGAAGTTCCGGGACCGGAGAAAGATAAACTTGTTCCAAAGACCAAAACGACAGCAAGAATTCTGTATGGAATTTATTTTGGATTGACAATGATCCTGGTCATTCTTCTTATGTTTGGAGGAATGAATCTGTTCGACAGTCTGATCCATGCGTTTGGCTCTGCAGGAACCGGAGGATTTTCCAATTATGCAGACAGTGTAGGACATTTTGACAGTGCATATATTGACTACGTTATTTCAATTTTTATGATTCTGTTTGGAATCAACTTTAACCTGTATTATTTTATGCTCCTGGGAGACTTCAAAGCATTCTGGAAAAATGAAGAACTTCGAGTGTATCTTGGAATTGTTGCGACAGCAACAATTCTGATCACTTTGAATACAAATCAGATGTATGGCAGTATCATGAAAGCATTCCGGTACGCCTTGTTCCAGGTATCAACGATCATTACGACAACGGGTTATGCGACGACAGATTTCAATCTTTGGCCGACATTCTCTCAGTGTATTTTAGTGCTGCTGATGATCATTGGAGCCTGTGCATCTTCCACCGGAGGCGGTATTAAAGTGTCACGTCTCATGATTGTATTCAAAGGAGTAAAACGTGAAATCAAGCAGCTTGTGCATCCGAAATCTGTGAATCTGATCCGGATCAATAGAAAGAAGATCAGCGATGAGACTTTACGAGGGGTCTATGTATATCTGATGGCATATGCACTGCTGGCAATTGTATCTGTGTTGATCATTTCTTTGGATAATCAGGACTTTACTACGACATTTACATCTGTAATGGCAACACTTAATAATATCGGACCGGGACTTTCGGCAGTCGGACCGACCGGAAATTTTGCAGATTTTTCAATCTTGTCAAAGATTGTATTCTGTATAGATATGCTTGCAGGACGTCTGGAAATCTTCCCGTTCCTTACTTTCCTTACTATGTTTGCATGGAAGAGAAAGTTTTAAAAGGAGAAAATTATGAAAACAAAGACAAAAGGTTTAATAGCCCTGATTGTGGTAATCGTTGTAGCAATTTATTATTATGTGACTATACCGGCAATCAACATTCACTCTACAGATACGTGGGGAGCAGTATTATTTTTAATCGTAATAGCTTTAATTGTGAAACTCTTTTTTTATGGATTCAGAAATCCTGCGAAAATTCGTATCAGCGATTTGAAAGAGAGTAAAATACTCCGGGCAGGCGTGATACTTTTGCTTGTGCTTGGTGCAGTTTATTTCATTGGAAGTATTTTATCTTCCCCGATTGTTAATGCGAAGAAATATCAGAAGCTGATGAAGGTAGAGCAGGGAAATTTTACAGAAGATGTAGAAGAGCTTTCCTTTGATAAGATTCCGCTTCTGGACAGAGATACTGCCGCACTTTTGGGAGACCGTAAGATGGGCAGTATGGTAGATATGGTTTCGCAGTTTGAGGCAGATGACATCTATTCCCAGATTAATTATAAGGATAATCCGGTGCGTGTAACGCCACTTCGCTATGCCAGCGTTATTAAATGGTTTACGAACCGTTCAGAAGGAATACCGGCATATATTCGTATTAATATGGCAAATCAGAATACAGAGCTTGTAAAGCTGGATAAGGGCATGAAATATGTGAACAGTGAGTACTTTAACCGGAACATTTACCGGCATCTGCGATTTGCACATCCGACATACATTTACGGAGATTTGAGTTTTGAGATCGATGATGATGGTGTGCCATACTGGATCGCACCGGTGAAAAAATATAACATTGGTCTGTTTGGCGGTGAGACGATCGGTAAAGTTGTAATCTGTAATGCTATTACCGGTGAAACAACGACTTATAAGATAACAGATGTTCCGGAGTGGGTAGACAGAGTCTATTCCGCGGATCTTCTTGTCAATCTGTTTGACTATTATGGAACACTGAAACATGGATTTTTCAACAGTGTGCTGAGCCAGAAAGACTGCCTGAAGACAACAGATGGTTACAATTATCTTGCACTGGACGATGACGTATGGATGTACACAGGCGTGACTTCGGTCAACGGAGATCAGTCTAATGTTGGATTTGTATTATCCAATCAGAGAACAATGGAAACAAAGTATTATGAATGTGAGGGAGCAACAGAAGCTTCCGCTATGTCTTCAGCAGAAGGACAGGTGCAGAATCTGAAGTATACCGCAACATTTCCACTGCTTCTTAATATATCCGGAGAGCCGACTTATTTTATCGCATTAAAGGATGATGCGGGACTGGTTAAGAAATATGCCATGGTAAACGTGCAGAAATATCAGATCGTTGCTATCGGAGACAGTGTGAGTCAGTGTGAGGACAATTATCTGAATCTGCTCTTAAGCAATGGTGTGAAAGAAGAAGCGAAGGACGACAGAGAGATTGAGACAATCACCGGAGAGATTACAAAGATTGCACAGGCGGTCATTGATGGAACTTCTCATTATTATCTGATGATTGATGGTTCAGAGGATATTTTCGATGTGTCTGTAGTTGATTACATTGATGTAGTCTGGTGTGAAGCAGGACAGACTGTGACGATGGAATATAAGAAAGGCGAGAAGGCAGATACAGTTGTAAGCCTTAAAATTAAGTAACATTTGTGAATAAAATGAAAAATACAGCGGAAGGCTTAGAGCCCTTCGCTGTATTTTTCTATCTTTTGTCTGACGCGTTCTGCTTCATCACCTTCAAGAGGTGTCGGACAGTAATCGTTTTTATTACTGGAAGAAGACAGAGAACAAGGAATGATGTTAATGTTATCGTCATCGGCAACTTTACCGTCTGTGTCGATGGTAAAAGTCTGTTGGAAGATCATCGTATCCTTATCAGAAGGATTTTTATTTCCCCCAAAACAGAAGTTTCCCAGACTGTAGGCAATATATTTTCCATTATACTTTTCAATGCCTTCCAGTACATGTGGGTGATGACCAATGACAAGGTCGGCTCCTTCATCGATGGCCAGATGTGCAAGTTTTTTCTGGGTAGCATTTGGTGTGTATTCTTTTTCAATTCCCCAGTGGAAATTAACGATAATAATCTGTGCCCCTGCATCTTTTAAGGCCTGGATATTTTCTTTGATTTGCGTTGCTTTCTGCTCATGCTCGGCAAGTTCATAGATGCCGGTAAGTCCGACTTTGATACCTTTTACATCCACCACAACGACATTTTCATAGCCAAATGTAGCAATGCCTGCGTTTGACAGATTTTCGATGGTATCTTCCTGGCTTTTTGTGCCGTAGTCTTTGCTGTGGTTGTTTGCAATGTTGGCGGCTTCCACGGAACTTCCGGTTAAAATGTCAGTATATTTGGCAGGCCCTTTAAATGCAAAGGTTTTATCAGCCCGGCTCGTCTCTTCGGTCAGTGTTCCCTCAAAGTTTACAACAGACAAATCATCAGCTTCTAAGATAGAACGGACATTTTTAAAGAAATAGTCTGCGCCATATTCGTTGTAGTAAGCATTAAAGCTGGTGGACTGATCAAAACTTTCATCAGTTCCAAGTGTGCAGTCCCCCATAGAACTTATAGTGATGGTGGTAGGTCCCTTTGAGGAGCTGCCTTTTTTTTTCTTGCCAGAGTTAGTATCTGTGTTAATGACAAGTTCTTGCGTTTTTACAGCAGAAGTGTCAATTTTTTCTTTGGAAGAGGAAGTGTCCTTACTTTTGGCTGTCTGCTTCGGGGAAGTCTTAACGGCTTCTTTTGTGTCAGTATGTTTATGCAACAGATGACTGATGCCATATATTGTGCTAAATAGAATCAGACAGACTGTACATAACATGCCTCCAAGCAGCATGGCGCGTTTTCTTTTTCTGCGTCTGAGGCGTCTGCGCCTGGCTTCCATCTGGCGTCTTTTTGATGCTTTGATTCCTGAATTGTTATCGCTCATAGTATTTTGTTACCTTTTCATTCGTTGTAGAAAATATGCATAAAAACAGACAGTCCATCTTAAGATAGACTGTCCGCTTGTTTCATTATTTGATCCATTTAATTTAAAAGAGTGCAGCCATCCAAATCAATGTCCTTTAATTCTGCTTTTTCTGCGCTGATACTTACATAAAAATTGATACCGCATTCCTCGGAGAGTTTTTTCAGACGGTCAATAAATCCTGGAATATTTTCAATGGAAATATCTGCGTGTTTTAAAATACCATCGATAAAAATGCATTCAATATCGTGGTTGGAGCTATACATTCCATATAAGAAACCAATGTACTCATCGGTATTCGTAATAGATGGAAAATCATCCATACAAATTGTACGGATATCAAATGCAACACTTGCGGTATCGCGATGAGTCTTTTTGATAAAAACGACATTACCTTTACATTCTTTCGCCTGCTTATTTGCCTGCTCGATCATTTGTTGTGTTTTTCCGCTGCCTTTAGGGCCAGTTAATAAATTTACCATGGCAAACTCTCCTTTATGTATAATATTATACCGGGCATATCCGGTATCGAATAGTTGATGTTTATATTATACACTAAAGTACAGACAGTAACAACCTGAAAAAAGAAGTTTTTAGACGATTTCATGAGAATTTTCGAATAATCTTAGAATAAGCGTGACAGTTAAAGATAGCATAGGAAAAATGTAAAACTGCCAGAGATATATGGGTTTTATATAGATATATAGATAAATCCAATTTGACGAAGCGCTTATAAACGTAGGATAATAGAAAGATAGGGGATTTATAACTATTGGAGGAATTTATGGAAAAAATAACAAGAGAAGAGCTATTAAAAGCAAAGATTCCGGGAGAAGAGACGGGAATTCAAGTGAAGACAGGATTCTGTGGATTTTGTGGTGGAGACTGCCTTTTAGATTTTTATATAAAAGACGGAAAAATCATAAAAACAGAAGGCAATTGTACACTTCCGGGAGCAAATGGACGTGTGTGCGTGAAAGGTGCTGCGATAAAACAGGCACTTTACAATCCAGACCGGATCCTATATCCGATGAAACGTGTCGGAAAACGTGGAGAAGGAAAGTTTGAACGGATTAGCTGGAAAGAAGCACTTGATACGATTGCAGAAAAGATGCAATCAGTAAAAGAGGCTTACGGTCCGGAACAGACGATGGTCTATGTAGGACATCCGAAGTGGTTCAGACCACAGATAACAGAATTTGTAAATAAATATGGAACACCAAATTATGGAACCGAGTCCAGTACATGTGCTTATGCACTTATGATGGCCAATCAATGTAATTTTGGACAAAATATTATGCTGATGCCACCGGATTTTGGACGGTGCCGGACTCTGGTCGTATGGGGCGTGAATCCTTTATACAGTAATTCTGTCAAAGGCGGTGCCGGATTTTTACATGCAGTTGATCGGGGTGCGAAAGTGATTGTTGTTGATCCAAAGTGTACACCGACTACAGAATATGCACAGTTACATCTTCGTCCGATTCCGGGAACAGATGGCGCACTGGCACTGGGCATGGCAAGAGTGATCATCACAGAAAATCTGCATGATTGTGAATATATTGAAAAGTATACTTATGGATATGAAGAATATAGAGACTATGTTATGGATTTTACTCCTGAAAAAGTTGAAGAGATTACAGGAGTTCCGAAAAGCGATATGATAAGGGCTGCCAGAATGATTGCAGCAGAGGGACCGACTTCCATTATGTTATCGGCATCACCAGTCGTACATAATATAAATGGTGTGCAAAATGGACGGGCAATCGGACTATTGATGGCGCTTACTGGTAATTTTGGGATTCCGGGAGGTTTTGCAGGCCCGGGACCTGCAAGAGTTATGCTGAAAGATTCTTTCATGGGTACCAAAAAAGACCGTGAGCATCCGGAAAAAGGAGTGAATTATGGAGAGTTTCCAGCGTGGGACAAATTAACTTCCAGAGAACTGCAGGTAGAACATATTGCAGATTTTCTCCTTGGAAATGGTAGATATCCGATTCGTAATCTCATTTCCTTTGGAATGAACCATCATATGTGGCCAAGACCGGACCGGATTGAAGAGGGAATGAAACAGGTGGAATTTTTCTCCTGTGCAGATTTATATATGAATGATACATGTAAATATGCAGATATCCTGCTTCCGGTTGCTGTTACACAGGAACGGGAACAGGTTGAACTGCTGGGACCACAGATGGTCTATTATCAGCCAAAAGTTGTAAAGAACCAGGGAGAAACAAAGAATGATATGGAAATTCTTTTAGAGCTTGCAAAGCGGCTTGGGTTTACGCTTGGCAATCCAGCGTATCATACTTATGAAGAATATCTGGCAGACCGGTTAAGCCCGACAGGACTTACATTGGACGAATTAAAAGAACATGGTATGATGCCGGCAAAACATATTATGCCAGCCCGGACAACAGAGGATATCATGAAGGTTCAGACGCCTACCGGAAAGATTGAGTTCGTATCTACGATTCTTAATGCCTGTAAGAAAGAGTGGCATGAAGGAGTTCCGGCATATCATGATTTCCGGGAAACCTTGCCGATGAAAGAGTATCCACTTATATTAAGTACCGGAAGCAGAAAGCCACAGTTATTTCATTCCAGGACCTATCGGCTGCCATGGCTGGTAAATCTGGAAGATTGTCCGATCGTAGAATTACATCCGGAAGATGCCGAGAATTATAACGTGAAGACAGGAGAGATGGTCACACTTGAGACTCCGGTCGGACAGATGGATATGGAGGCAGTGGTGAATTCTTCTTGCCTGAGAGGTGCTGTAAATGTATATCATGGTGCCGAAGATTACGACATTAATCTTTTGGTTGATGACCAGTATATTGATCCGATATCAGGATTTCCGGGATTCAAATCTTATTGTTGCAGAATTCGGAAAAAGGAGGCATAATAATGAGCAGAGTAGAATGTGATAAAGCACGTTGTTCCGGGTGCCTGGCCTGTATCGTTGCCTGTCTGGATCAGCATTATGATGAGGCTGATGAACATGCAGTTCCGGCGAGAATATATGAGATGCAAAAAAGCGGGGACAGTGATTTCGAGACATATGTGACAAGGAGCTGTCTGCATTGCGAGGAGGCAGCCTGTTTAAAAGCCTGTCGTTTTGGAGCTCTAAAAAGAGACGAAAGAGGTTTTGTGATACCAGTCAGAGAGAATTGCAAAGGATGTAAGATGTGCCTGAAAGCCTGTCCTTACGATGTGCCAAGATTTGATTCTGAAGGAAAAATTGTCAAATGTGACGGCTGCTCTGTGAGAGTAGCAATGGGACTGGAACCGGCATGCATAAAGGCCTGCAATACAGGGGCGTTAAAGCTTGTATAACAGATGAAAATAATAATATAGAAGGGTAGAGAGATGAGTATAATAAAGAAGTTAGAAGACAGTATTTGGGCAAAAGTGATTCTTGCAGTAATTGTAGTGGTTATTGCATTTGCAGCTAGATCTGTGCTTGAGAACAAGCATGAGGAGAGTCAGATTGACAAGCAGACAGCAGGAAAGACCATACGTGAGACAAGTTATGCAGAGGCAGTTCCGGAGGATGATTCCATTTTACAGGTGTTTAAAAATACATATCCGACGGCGGAAGTATTGCTTGCCTGCAGAGAAGATGTGACAGATGATGGGCTGGATGACCTTGTTGTAATCTGTAAAATGAAAGAAGGTAACCGGACCATTGTAGTAACAGATAAAGGAGATAGCACGAATTATGATTTTTCAGATCCGATAGCAGCACCGGTAGAGAATCAGAAAATTCAGTTTAAGAATATCGATAAAGAAGGAGAAATCGAGATTATTATTACAGGAGAAAAGAAAGGAGCCGTAGGTTATGCCATCTATCGTATGATAGACGGCCAACCGGTGGATCTTTTTGGAGAGGGAATGGAGGATTGCTGCTAAATGCAGAACTTGTAACCTTTTCCCCAGACAGTACAGATATGAGTTGGATGAGAAGGATCATCTTCCAGCTTATCCCTTAGTTTTTTGATGTATACGAGGATGGTACTGTCGTCGCAATTATCACTTCTCCAGACCTTGGAGAACAGCTCCTGTTTGGAAAAGATGTACTCCGGATTTTCAATAAAGAGATAGAGAAGGGAGAATTCCTTAGAAGTAAGGGATATCTCCTTTCCGTTTTTCAGGACAGTCTGAGACTCCATCCGCAGTGTGAAGGATCCTTTTTTTACTTCAGTGATCGCTTCATCAGAGCTTAAAACATACTGATTCGTGCGCCGCACCATGGCACGGATCTTAGATACCAGCACAGTTTTGCTGAACGGCTTTGTAATATAATCATCGGCACCAAGTTCCAGACCTTTGACCTGGGCCGAATCCTCGCCGCGTCCGCTTAAGAGGATGACTGGAGTGTAGTTCTGACTGCTGCGGATTACCTTTAAAATCGAAAAGCCGTCCTGGTCGGGCATAATGATATCCAGTAAGATTAAGTCAAATGTATTGGCTTTGAGGATATCAAGTGCAAGTGCGCCGTTATCTGCACAGGTGACAGCGATATGTTCCTGCTTAAGAGTCATGCTCACTGCTTTTAAAATGGAAGGTTCATCATCTATAATAAGAACCGAGATATCTGGCATTTTGTAAATACCTGCCTTTCTGTTATTGTAATCATGAAAAAACATATTAACATAAAGCTATTATATCTATGAAAAAAATTAAAGTCAACTTTAAGGAAATGAGAAGAAGAAATAATGAATAAGAAAAGAAAAGAACTGGTTATTTCAGTCATCGGAGTGCTGCTTTTGATTTTAAGTGCAGCATTCTGCTATCAAACGGTACGAGATGCAATCATTAGTAATGAAAAAGAAAGTATTCAGAATATTGCAGAAGTCAGTTCGCATAGCTTGCAAGCGACGCTTCAAGGGAAAAGTAATCTCGTATATGCTGCATTATCGGGTGATATGGCAAACGAAGAGAGTATAGAAGCAAGTTTATTGAAAGTTGGAGAAAAGGGAAAATATATCCGTCTGGATCAGGTCAGCCAATTGCAAGACTGGGAAGCAGATTCCTGCGGAGAGGCAGGAAAAAATCCAGGACACGTTATTGCAGGACCAATAAGGAAAACATATAGCGGAGGATATGTACTTTATCTGACAAAAGCAGTCTATATGAACCGCAGCATTGCGGGGTATGTGCAGATTGAACTGAATCTGGATGAGATTTATGAAGGAGAACAGGATCTTTCCAATCTTAATGTGGGCAATCAGGGATACTGCATTGTAAAAGATATTAATGGCACAACAGTCATGGCAGATGCAGGAAATGAAAAAGAAGAAATCTCATTTTCGAGTAAAGATGCCGGCTGTGAAGTTGTATGGTCATATGAAGTAGAAGGCGGATCGCCGAAGAAGACGCAGAAACTTGTGGCATACAATACTGTTGATTTTCATGGGGTTCAGTTCGTGCTTTGCGTGGTGGAAGATTACAGGGATATTACTGCACCGATTGTGAAGATTGCTTTTTATTTGTCATTATTTGGTGTGCTGATTTTGATCTGGGTCGGAATTTTCGGATATCGGATCTTACAGCAGCAAAAAGAAGAAGAGAAGCTTAAGATTGCACTGGCGCATGAAAAAGAACTCAATGAGGCAAATGAAGCAATGAAGAATCAGGAAAGCCTGATGCAGAAATATAATCATTCGAAAACGATGACATTTCTAACGGGAGCGCTGGCACATGAGTTTAATAATCTCATGACCCCGATCGTGTTATATAGTGAATTGTTATCAGATAATGATACGGTCATGCAAGAGATGCCGGAAGAGGTCTATGAATTAAATATATCAGCAAAAAGATGTGAAGAACTGGCAAAACAGCTTCTGGATTACAGCAGACAGGGAAGAGCAGAGAGAGTATTATCCGAGTATAATGCCACATTTGCCGTGGAGAGCAGTATCAGTATTGTAAGCAGATTAATTCCGGAGAATATTAAATTTGAGACATCTGTATGCAGTACATCTTATTATATAAAAGGTCAGGTGGGAGCGCTGAATCAGATCATACTGAACCTGGTAACGAATGCCATCCATGCGATCGGAGATAAAAAAGGACGCATAAAACTTCAGTTTGGATTAAGTGTAGATGATGACCAAACGGTAAGGCTTGTAGTAGAAGATAATGGCTGCGGTATTCCAAAAGATCTTCGAAAGCATGTGTTTGAACCGTTTTTTACAACGAAAAAAGAGGGGAAAGGAACCGGAATCGGCCTGACTGTAGTGAAACGTATGGTAGAAGAACACGGAGGCTGGATACAGGTGCAGAGTGAAGAAGAAAAAGGAACAACATTTATTATGAATTTTCCAAGAGTAGACGATTCTAAATGATGGTTTATTACTAAAAAGGAGCAGCCGCAATTGCGGCTGCTCCTTCGTGGTGCTTGTTTAAAAGAATATCTTATTCATATGCCTGACGATCTTTCAGGTCTTTATTTAAGTAAGATGTAGCTGTCTTGGAGATATCTACTGCTTCCTCATCAGAGATATCATCAACCTTTTTAGCTTCGTTGTACCAGTCTTCGAATGTCATACCAAGTGGGAACTTGTCATCAACATTTTTCTTGATAAATTCATCAAAATCATCAACACCAGCATCTTTTGAAATATCTGTTGTCATGAATTTACTTACGTCACTGACACGAGGAATCTCTTCTTCCGGAATCTGTGGATACTGTGTATAATAGTTCTCAAAATTCTCAATGTTCTTCTCAGAGAAGTGCCATGTGATTGTACGTCCCTCAGCAACTGTCTTCATATAGATCGTACGAAGAGCAACATAAGGATCTACATCAAATCCATCTGCGAACATCATAGCTGCATTGTATGGATGTGTGTACATGTATTCAAGAGCCATCTCATGAGCGTACACAAGACGTCTTGCAAGCTCTGGGTGTTTCTCTTTGAAATCGTTAGACATAGCATAAATACAGCAAAGTCCCCATGTATCAGCAGTGGCGTCAGAGTCGACATTAGCTCCACCCCAGCCGATTCCCATAATATGACCAAATCCTTCGAATTCAGCGATGGATGCGTAAGGGTCACAGCATGTGAATGCATCAATCTGTCCGGCTTTCAGTGCGAACATGGCATCCTGTCCACCCATCGATACAATATTGTAGCTGGAAGCATCAGCCGGGATTCCCAGTTTTTCGGACCATGTCAGCCATTCAGGATTAATTTCAGGTTCTGCAGTCATAGAAATTGTTTTGCCGACTAACTGAGAAGGCTCTGTGATGTCATTGCTTACTACGAGGTAACGTGATCCGCCCATATGGTTCGCAGCAGCCATTGAGAATGGAGCACCCTGGTTTACTGCACGGATTGCACCTTCGATACCTGTGTATCCAACGTCCATAGCACCGCTTGTGAGTGCTTTTAATGTCTCACCGGATTTTGTTACATTTACATTCAGTCCTAAAGCTTTGTAAATACCAGCCTTTTCACCAATGATAGCGCCGACCATATGGTCGCAGTTGTTGTAACCCATTTCGATGGTGTAGTTCTTATCTTCATCGGATAATTCGCCAAAGTCGAATTTCTTGGCTGCTTCTTCTGGATCATATCCAGTTGCCTGTACATCTTTTGTTGCCTGACTATCTTTGCTGCTATCGTGACAAGCTGTTACGGTAGGAACAAGGAGAGCCATCACAAGAAGTACAGATACAAGTCTTTTTTTCATGTTCTTTTTCCTCCTGAAAAACAAATATTAATAATTGTTAATAATTATGTGATTATAATAGCAGACGTCTGATTAAATGAAAAGATATATAAAGGAATATTAATAATCTTGATAAAAATATACAGAATTATTGGAAATGTTAATAAAATATAGACAGGTTCGATAAGACTATGAGAACAATCAATTCGACATTTTGTAAAAAAAGATTTAAAATATAGTTACAATTTTAAGTATGACATGAGGAAAAGAGGAAAAAGATAATAATGAGATTGGATTACATAAGAAGTTTTATTAATGTCGTCAACTGTAAGAGCTTTTCTGTTGCTGCGAAAAAAGCATTTGTCTCACAGCCGACGATCAGTACTCACATCAAGCAACTGGAAGCGGAATTGGGAGTCCAGCTTTTGGTCAGATCAACAAAAGATGTGATATTGTCAGAAGAGGGAGTTCTGTTTTATCCATATGCAGTCAGGCTTCTTGAGACAGAAAATGAGGCGCTGGCACATTTGAATAAGACGGAAGCAAAGGTAAAAGGAACTGTAACGATCGCTGCTTCATCAGTTCCGGGGAATTATATTCTTCCTGGAATTTTGAAACAGACAAGACTTAAGTATCCCGAGATTGATTATCGTATGCTGGAAGGAGACAGCAGTCAGGTGATCCAGTCGGTTTTAAGATTTGAAGCAGATCTTGGAATAGGAAGTATCCGTACCAATCATGAGAAATGTATGTGTATGCCGCTTCTAAAAGATCAGATTGTACTTGCAACACCGAATACAGAAGAATATCGGAGTCTGAATGGGGTATTTCCGCTTGATAAGCTGAAGAGAGAGACATTTGTTATGCGGGAATCAGGAAGCGGAACAAAGCTTGCGTATGAAAGTATTGAGAAAGCACTGAATCTGCATGCAAAGCCGTTGAAGATAGCCATGCAGGCAGAATCTTCTGATCTGGTCCGGAGAAGTGTAGAAGAAGGAATGGGAGTTGCATTTGTAAGCAGTCTTGCAATTCAGGATTCTCTGGCATTGGGGAAATTATTGAAGTTTGAATTTCCGAATGTGAATACAGAGAGACAGATTTATCTTTTGTATCACAAAGACCGGATTATGACCCTTCCTATTACAAGTGCGATCAAATCTATCAGGCAGCAATGCCAGAAGATTTCAGGATAATACTTTAATATGATTATCTCTTATAATAAAAAAATCCTGCTCCCCCTGCAGGGTTTACCATAATTAAGAATGTATAAAAAGAAAGAAGCGTATTTCAGTTGATAGAAATACGCTTCTTTCTTCTTATATAAATGTAAAAAACATTCAAGAATTTGATGCCTGTAGTTTATTCCACATTTGAAATTCTGGCATCAGATAGATAACAGGCAATCTGGTGTCCATGCCTTTTGATGTTATCTATTGAGCTCTCCATCTGAGAAGTACTTTCTCAGCGAGAACCATAATTGTATCGATCAGGAATCCGATAAGACCTGCGATGATCATGTAAGCAATGACCTTCTCAGTCTGCATCTTACCCTGAGCTTCCACCATACAGTAGCCGAATCCGGCACTGGTCGCAATGAACTCCGCTCATATAACGGACATCCAGCCAAGTCCGATTGCAAGTCTCACACCAGTCATAACACCTGGAAGAGATCCCGGAAGGACGATGTCTTTTATGATATTCAGTGTATTTGCACCCATCGAGCGGGCTGCGTTGTAAAAGTCTTTGCTGATATCCTGCACTCCTGAAATCGTATTCAGAATAATTGTAAATACACCACTGAACGCAATCAGGAAGATTGTAGGTCCGTCTCCAATTCCGAACCATACAATTGCAAGAGGAACCCACGCCATGATCGGTACCTGTCTTAAAGAGTTCATAAATGGTGACAGAGCTCTTAAGATCTTAGGTGAATACCCCATGATCATTCCAAGCGGAAGTCCGATGATAAATGCATAGAGTGCTCCGGTCATTACTCGGCGCATCGTAATTCCAAGATTGCGAAGTACATACATATCTGATAAAGAATAGATGACTTCTTTGACTACATCTTCAAAATAAGGAAAGATAAAAGGTTTTGCTACAACGTGTGCAGCTACCGTCCAAATTCCGCAGATGATGATCAGTGCGATTAGTGCGGCGAAGTTACGGTTCTTTCCCCCCAGCTTCCGCCAGCGATTACGATCGGCATTGTTGGTTGCAGCCTGCATTCGATTGATCTGTTGATTCGCTTCATTATTGTTCCCCAAAATCTGTCTGCCTCCTTTCTTCGTCTATTTATTAACTTTTTTTTATAAAATACAGTAGAATCATACCAAAAACTGCAAATATTAAATATATTTATTAAGGAATAAAATATTGCGTTTTGTTTATATTTATATTTTTAATAAACGAACAAAAAAATTTGGTTTACATATATAATAACAACGTATATTTGGAGGAAAAATGGGAGGAAAGTTATGGAAAAGCCATCAATTGAATACATTAGTGCCTGTGCTTGATGCGAAGTATTTGAAGGCTTGGTTCAAGCCTTGGAGAAGGAGTATGAAGGCAAAGTCCATGTAAAGATTTACAAAGCGGGGAAAGACTTTGACTATATTCCGAAATACGGTGCAGTTACAAAAAGCATGGTAGTAATTAATGAAAAGAAAGCAGTCACAAAGCTGACGAAACCAGCGATACGAAAAGCATTTGAGGAGGCATTAAAGACATGTTAGCTGAATTTGGGGGATTTTTGGAGAAGATTATAGTATCTACATGGAACATGCTGAACAGTTCTTCTCCCTGGATTATTTTTAGTTTTCTGGTTGCCGGATTATTACACGAATTTCTGAAGCCGGAAAAGATTCAGAAGACAGCCATTGGTTCCGGAAAGATCAGCGGTGTATTCTGGACAACCATATCAGGAATGTTTATTCCAATCTGCAGTTGTGGAACAATTCCACTTGGAATCAGTATGTATTACAGCGGGGCTTATCTTGGACCAACGCTGGCATTCATGACCAGCACGCCGATGATTAATCCGATTGCATTACTTCTGGCATATGGTCTTCTTGGAAAAGAGATTGCTACGATTTATCTGATTACAGGATTCGTGGCACCGATGGTCATCGGTATGATAGCCAATAAGTTTGCCGGAAATGAATTACATATTGGTTTGAGGAATAAGGAAATAAAACAGACCACATTAGAGACTGATGAAGATGAGGAAGACGACTCTGTAAGTCCGGAGCCATTGATTCAGCTTGAGTTTGAGGAGCCGGGCTTTTGGGACAAGATTAAATCCGGAATGCGCTGGTCCTTTACAGAATTAAGTGTAACAATCTGTAAATATACCGTATCAGGAATGCTAATCGCGGGGCTGATATTCAATGTCGTACCGCAGTCATTTATTCAGGATTATCTTGGACAGCCTGGATTTGTATCACTACTTGGAATTACCGTGATTGCTGCACTTATGTATGTATGTGCAGTGGGACATATTCCGTTTATTGCGGCACTTGTTGCCAGCGGAGCGGCACCTGGAGTTGCAATTACATTTTTAATGGCAGGTGCAGGAACGAATATTCCGGAACTTCTGACAATCAGCAAAATGATCGGGAAACGTGCTATGATCATGTACTTTGCGATGGTTGTTATAATTTCTAATATAGTTGGATATTTGACAAATCGCCTTTTGATGCCGGGATTTACGCCAGTGCTGGATTATAACCAGACACAGCACACGATTTCGTATGCAAATAAGATGATTATTAGTTTCCCGGACTGGGCACAGCATATCAGCAGTGTGATTCTGATCTGCTATGCAATATATGCACTGTATAAATATATCAAAGGCAAGACTACAAATAAGGCAGCGGTATAGATGAAAATTGATAGAGTGATAGGTATCATTGGCGGAGTATTTATACTGGCAGGTATTGGCGCGGCACTGTTTCTGCCCGCGGAGAAGAAATGGAATAAAGATGCAGATATCCGTGTAGGATCCGGAGCAGATATATCCGGTGTGCTCATGGAGGAGACATTACAGGAAATAAATAAGAAATATAAAGTTTCCACTTCCACGGAGAGTTCATCTTTTCAGGACTGTTGCAGCAATACTGCTCAGTGGGCGCTCAACGCCAAAGAGATTAATATAGGCTTTTATTGCCCGCATATTGCAAAACATACTATTGAAAATAATGAAGATGTGGAAATCTACGGTCCAGTTCTCATGAATGGAGAGACTATTGTTCATAAAAAAGACTGGGCAGATGTAAAAAATGTAGGAATTACGCAGGGCAGACAGCAGGAAAAAGCACTTGCAAAGGCTGCATATCCTCAGATTGAAGAATTTGATGAGATTACACAGAAAGGTATTCTGTATGCCATGGAAGATGAGCAGGTAGATGCGGCAGTTCTGGATATTACAAAGGCGGCAGAAGTCAGCGATATTCCGACGATGCCTCTTTCAGATAACGACTACATTTCTTATGTATTGATCGTAGATAAGGAATTTGAACAGACGGAAGCATTTCGTAATTTTATAGAAAGCTATAATAAAGCAGTTGAAAAATTGAATGACCCGTTTTACCTGGCTGAAAAATTAAAGGTAAGTAAAGAATGGGTCGAAGAGAAACAGATAAAATTTTTACCATTGGAAGCAAAAAACTAGAGAAGGAGTCGAAGAAAATGTCAATTTCAGTACAGGGAATATCAAAAAATTTTAAAGGAAGAAGAAAAGGTGAGTCTGACAATCAGGTGTTAAAAGATGTTTCTTTTGAGATAGAAGAAGGGCAGTTCGTATGTCTATTGGGACCGTCTGGCTGTGGCAAGACAACAACACTTACAATTGTTGCAGGCTTCCAGAAACCGACAGAAGGAATTATTGAAGTGAATGGGAATGTAGTTACAAAACCAGGACCGGATCGTGCATTTATGTTTCAGAATTATGCATTATTCCCATGGTTAAAAGTCGGTGAGAATATCGAATATCCGATGAAGAAGATGAAAGTGCCAAAAGAAGAGAGAAAGAAGAAGTTAAAAGAACTTCTGGAGATGGCACAGCTTACAAAATATGAGAACTATTATATTCATGAGATTTCAGGAGGTATGAAACAGAGAGTTGCACTTCTTCGTGCCCTTGCATGTGATCCGAAGGTACTTCTCATGGACGAACCACTTGGAGCGGTTGACTTCCAGATGCGTCAGCTTCTTCAGAGACAGCTTGAGGATATTCTTGGACAGAAAAAGACAACATCACTGATGGTAACCCATGATGTAGACGAGTCCGTATATTTAAGTGACCGTGTCATCGTAATGTCCAGAGACCATGGTAAAATCCTTGAGGATTTAAAGATTGATCTTCCAAGACCGAGAGACCGCACAAATCCACAGTATCACGCATATGTGGATCAATTAACAGAGATTCTGAAGTCTGCACTGAGTGGTGGTGTCTATACACAGGAAGACAAAGACATTATGGAGTTTATCCAGGGGGTTGAGAGTGCGAAGAAGCCGGCAGGAGATACAGCAGGAGCGACAGCTTAAATAAATCATACAGACATTAGCACTGACTTTTTAAAGAACATACAGAGATGAGCGCCTGTGTGAAAAGAGTCGGATGTAAGATGAATGGTTATGTGAAAAAGATAATAAAAAATATCAATAAATAAGGAAGAAATTGGGGAAATGTTAGACAATGATATACAGAATAATACACAGAACGAGAATGAAAAGGCAGTTCAGAACGGAATACAGAATGTACATCAGAAATTTACTGCAAGACAGAATGAGTTAAGATTATATATCATTAATTTTACCATTGATAATAAACGTCCATATAATCTGGAGAGCGATAAAGAAGTTACACTTCAGGTACTTCAGATGGATGAGCAGGAATATGAAGAGATTATTCAGTGCCTGATTGATAAAGATGGAATGGTCGTTGATGAGGAAGCAAAAAATGTAAACTTTATTTATCCGGTATCATCACTGGAGACGAATCACCGTGTAACTTTGGCGGATGGCCGTGAATTTACAGCGATGTGTGCGATTGACGCTATGGGAGCAGCATTTACATTTCATCAGGACACAGAAGTGCATTCAGTATGTGCAATGTGTGAAGAGCCTGTCTATGTAAAGATTGTAGATGGAAAGGTAGCAGACTATGCACCGAAGACTCTGCATGCCCTTACATTTCCATTAGGGGAACTTGCAAACTGGGCAGGATCATGCTGAAACGTTATGAATTTCTTCTGCAGTTCTGCAGAATTCGATGCGTATGTTACAGAAATGGAGCTGGATCCGAATGATGTGATCAAGGCGGATATTGACCGGGCACTGATTGAGGCAAAAGAAACATTTGAAGTATAAAAATTTATATTCCAAGGAGGAAAAAGACATGAAGGTAGCTTATTTATTTGAGTCAGAGCACGCAAGGGAGATTTTGGAGAATATGATCATCCCACAGCTTGAGGAGGATCGTCACGGAGTAGAGGTTGCAGGAATGATGTTCTTCTTCGATAATGCATATATGCTTGTTGAGGGATCAGATATTGCTGCAAGACTCCAGGCATTAAGCGAGAAGACAGGCATGCTCCTTATGGCATGCGACAGATGCTGCTATCAGAGAGATATCGCTGACAAGCTGATCGCACCTGCAGGAATCGGATGCTTCCCGAATGTATATGCAGCACTGGCACCGGCTGGAGTTGATCAGGTAATTACACTGTAATTATTCAGAAAAGTCAAAAGAGGTAAGAGAAACAGGATCAATGGGATGATGACCGTTGATCCTTTTTGTATGCATTTTAAAAAGTTTTCCATTAAATGGGGAAGTCTTACAGAATTTTAGAATTGCCTCCAAATTATCGTCCAGGAAACGAAGCGCAAAGCCGCAGCCGCTTTTAAATTCCTGAGGAAGTGGCATCAGTGCAGCACGAATGCCGTTTGTGTTTTCTTTCGCGCATTTGTCTGCGCACATAGCATCTGTAGTTGTATTGAAAGTCAGGATATAATAAAACTCTTTATGAGTAGTCATTGTCAAAAACCTCATTTTCATATGTAAAATTCAAGAACGTCCCGGCACATCCATAATCCTTTTTAGCTGGAGTAAAGTTGTTGTTTGCTGTATCATGTACACACTGTCAGAGACTATATCTTAGTAAGAATTGTAGAACTTTCATTGCAGAAGGGCAAACCTTATTAGAAAATCCTATAAATAAAAACGGGAGAAATTATAAAGAGTGATAAATGAAGAGATGATATATGAAGATGGAAAATATGATTGAAAACTTCGGATTGAGTCTTGACTTATTTTATCATTCTTCTTATAATAATGAAGAATATGAAAGAGACATGGAAGAGGAGTATTAAGAGCCTATCGTTTTCAGAGAGTTGCCGGAGGGTGCAAGGCAATGACGTAATCTCCCAACTCGCCTCGGAGTTCTTCTGCTGAACAGGTCAGACATTTATCGTAAGGACAACATAGGCAGGAGCGGGACTTCCCGTTACAGAAGCAATGAGTGCATATGAGAATTCATATGAAGAAGAGTGGTACCACGGAATCAAGCCTTTTCGTCTCTTTGGAGATGAGAAGGCTTTCATTTTATTTTAGATGCAGTATTGCAGAAAGAGAGGAAATCAATATGTCTAAGATACCTTACAATCATAAGGCAATCGAGAAAAAGTGGCGTGACAAATGGGAAGAGAATCCGGTCAATGTCCAGTTTGATGAGAATGGAAAGAAAAAAGAAAAATATTACTGCCTGGATATGTTTCCATATCCTTCAGGTAACGGACTTCATGTAGGTCATTGGAGAGGATATGTAATCTCTGATGTATGGAGCAGATATAAATTACAGCAGGGCTATTATATCATTCATCCAATGGGCTGGGACGCATTCGGACTTCCGGCAGAGAACTACGCAATTAAGATGGGAGTTCACCCGGAGATTTCAACAGCAGCTAATATTAAAAATATTAAGCGTCAGATCAATGAAATCGCAGCTCTTTATGACTGGGATCGTGAGGTCAACACAACAGACCCGAACTTCTACAAGTGGACACAGTGGATTTTTGTAAAGATGTTCAAAGAAGGACTTGCTTATGAGAAAGAGTTCCCAATCAACTGGTGCCCATCATGTAAGACAGGTCTTGCCAATGAAGAGGTCGTAGGCGGAAAATGTGAGCGTTGTGGAGCTGAAGTTACAAAGAAGAATCTTCGTCAGTGGATGCTTCGTATTACAAAATATGCAGACAGACTTCTAAATGATCTGGACAAGCTTGACTGGCCTGAGAAAGTTAAGAAGATGCAGGCTGACTGGATCGGAAAATCTTACGGTGCAGAGGTAGATTTCCCGGTAGAAGGAAGAGATGAGAAGATTACAGTTTATACAACAAGACCAGATACACTTCACGGAGCAACATTTATGGTATTGGCTCCGGAGCATGAACTTGCTAGGAGTCTTGCAACAGACGAGACAAGAGATGCAGTAGAAAAATACATTTACGATGCATCTATGAAATCTAACGTTGACCGTATGCAGGATAAAGAAAAGACAGGCGTATTTACAGGAACATATGCAATCAACCCGTTAAATGGAGCAAAAGTTCCAATCTGGTTATCTGACTATGTACTGGCTGATTACGGTACAGGAGCTATTATGTGTGTACCTGCTCATGACGATCGTGACTTCGAGTTTGCAACAAAATTCAATATCCCGATCATTCAGGTTATTGCAAAAGATGGTAAAGAGATTGAGAATATGACAGAGGCTTATACTGAAGCTGTCGGAACAATGATCAATTCCGGTGAGTGGAATGGTATGGAGTCTGCCGTACTGAAAAAAGAGGCACCACATATCATCGAGGAGAGAGGAATCGGACGCGCAACCGTAAACTACAAGCTGCGTGACTGGGTATTCTCACGTCAGAGATACTGGGGAGAGCCAATTCCGATCGTTCATTGTCCGAAGTGTGGAAATGTTCCGGTACCGGAAGAAGAACTGCCACTTCGTCTGCCAGAGGTAGAATCCTATGAGCCGACAGGAACTGGTGAATCACCGCTTGCTGCAATCGATGAGTGGGTAAACTGTAAGTGTCCACAGTGCGGTGCTGACGCTAAGAGAGAGACAAATACAATGCCACAGTGGGCAGGATCATCATGGTATTTCCTGCGTTATGTGGATAACCATAATGACAAAGAACTGGTTTCCAGAGAAAAAGCAGATGAGATGCTTCCGGTAGATATGTACATTGGTGGAGTAGAGCATGCCGTTCTTCACCTTCTGTATTCCAGATTCTATACAAAATTCCTGAACGACATCGGAGTCATTGACTTTGACGAACCATTCCACAAACTATTCAACCAGGGAATGATTACAGGAAAGAACGGAATCAAGATGAGTAAATCTAAGGGAAATGTTGTATCACCGGATGATCTTGTAAGAGATTATGGATGCGATTCCCTGAGAATGTATGAGCTTTTCGTAGGACCACCGGAGTTAGACGCAGAGTGGGATGACCGTGGAATCGATGGAGTAAACCGTTTCTTGAAACGTCTGTGGAATCTTGTTATGGACAGCAAAGATTCAGATGTAAAAGCTTCGAAAGAGATGATCAAAGAGCGTCATAAACTTGTCTATGATGTAACAACACGTCTGGAGAGCTTCAGCTTGAATACAGTCATCTCTGCATTCATGGAACACAACAATAAGCTCATCGAGATTGCTAAGAAAGAAGGCGGAATTGACAAAGAGACACTGTCAACAGTTGCAGTACTGCTTTCCCCATTTGCACCTCATGTAGCAGAGGAACTCTGGGAGCAGTTAGGACACGAAGGCAGCGTATTCAAAGCCGGATGGCCGACATATGATGAGAATGAGATGAAAGATGACGAAATCCAGGTACCTGTACAGATCAACGGTAAGACAAAAGCTGTCATCTCAGTACCAACAGACATTTCCAAAGACGATGCAATTGCAGCAGGAAAAGAAGCAATCGCAGATAAACTGACAGGAAATATCGTAAAAGAAATCTACGTTCCGAAGAAGATTATCAATATTGTAATGAAATAAGTTAAGTAATAATCTATTGACGAAATAGAAATATTTGAATATAATATACTTAACAAGACAGCCGACACGATAGAACAAACCTATCCGTTTCCGGCGTAATGATTAGTTAGAAAATAGCACCTCATAAGCTTTGCTGGAGCGGAGGTGCTATTTTCTATGTGTATAATTCAGAATTGCGATGAGTAAACTACAAGCTGTTAATATAATCATAAATTCTTCATATGTACTCATAATACCACTCCTTTCCATGAACTCGGAAATAGTGGATTGCACCTTATCGACTGCCTTATAAAATATACTATATGTGAATATAGAAATTATATCAGAATATCTCCTAATAGACAATAAAAATTTAATACAGTATATATGGATTGTAAATCATATAGGAAAATGATAAAATTATTTATTATGAAGTAAACATTAGATAAAGGAAAGAGTTATGGGGATTTTTTCAAAGCCGGAAATTATAATTTTTAAGGAGTCAAACAGTGCAGAGGAGCATTTGGCAAAACTGGAAGAGTTACTTCCAAGAGCGACTGGGAAAGTAAAAGAGAATATTCAGAAAGAAATAATTCTCACAAAAGCAGGAATTGATGGAGAGAAGAAAGTTCTTTATGAATTAAAAAATAGTAATATGGATTTGGTTGTATTGCAGGATATCTGTATCCGGGCAAAAGATGGCAGGGAAGCACAGATTGATTTCGTGATTGTAACAAGCAAGCTGATGATTTTGCTGGAATGCAAGAACCTTGTGGGAAATATAGAAATTGATTCGAAAGGAAATTTTATCCGGACAATACAATACGGAAAACGTTACTGGAAAGAAGGCATTTATTCTCCGATTACTCAGAACGAGCGTCATATGGAAGTGTTGAAAGAATGTAAATCCGAAGAGTGGAATACTGTCATGGGTGCAATGGTTAGAATGAGTTTTTCATCATTTTATAAATCATTAGTTGTGTTGGCAAATGAAAAGACGTACTTAAATGACAGGTATGCGAAAAAAGAAGTGAAAGAACAAGTAATAAGGGCAGATCAATTAATTGCAACCATTCGGAGAATGAATTCTGAGTCAAAACTTCCAAAGTCAACAAAAAAGGAAATGCTTGGATTTGGTGAAAAAATGTTGGAGAGAGATACGGGCGAAAGAAAAGATTATGCTGCCAGATATGAAGAGTTAATTGATTTAGTCGAAGCGGAAGAAATGGAAGTAACTGAAAAAGAAGAGGCGGCTGTAGATGCTAAAACCGTTGTTGCAGAATCAGTGGCTGGAGAGCAAAAGGTCAAGACGCAAATAGAAGAAGAGCCAGCAATGATGAATCCTACAATACTAGAAGAAGTGCAAATGGAGATACCTGCAACAACAGGGAAGATTGTATGTCCGGTATGCGGTGGAGAGCTTGTGCTCCGAACGGCGCGTCGCGGAGCGAATGCAGGAAAACAATTTTATGGCTGTTCCAGTTTCCCGAGATGCAGATACATATTAAATATTGCTGAAAACTTAGAAAAATCAGATACCAGTCATTCGAAGAAGTAAGAAAATATATGAACGGAATTAAAAAGAAAGCGGAAGGTGAAAAATATGGAATTGATGGAATTATTAAAGCTAAGAAGAACTTACCGGAGATTTAAGCAGGAGCCAATATCTGATGAGATCATTGATGAAATGCTGACTGCAGCTCGCTATGCGTCAAGTGCGGCAAATTTACAGCCATTAAGCTATGTTGTTGTGAAGTCGCAGGAGAAGGTAAAAGAAGTATTCGGACATACGAAATGGGCAGGTTATCTTCCGAAAGAGGAAGGGCAGCCGAAAGCCGGGGAAGAACCGGTCTTATTCATAGGAATTATAGAAAATGAGAATATTAACCGGGGACAATATTGTGATACAGATGCCGGACTGGCAATCAGCAATATGACACTGGCGGCATGGAACCATGGAGTAGGAAGCTGTATCATTGGGGCTTGTGATAAAGCAGAACTTTCCAATATGTTTGGACTTAAAGAAGAACAGAAGCTTCATACAGTTGTAGCATTTGGTTATCCGAGTCATACAAGCAAAATGGAAGACGCAAAAGACGGAAATATCAAATATTATCTCGATGAGAATAAAGATTATGTAGTACCGAAGCGGAAACTGGAAGATATCGTGAAATATTTGTAGGAGCTGACGCAGAATAGTTACAAAATATCAGGATTTGGAGGAGCTATATTTTGGTTCTTTATTTTTCAGGAACAGGAAACAGTAAATATATTGCAAAACAGATTGCCGAGGCAATACGGGAAAATACAGTAGATTTAAACATGAAAATAAAAGAAAATGATACATCGCCATTGCAGACTGGCAGAGATGTGATTATTGTGACACCGACTTATGCCTGGCGCATTCCAAAGATTGTATCAGAGTGGATTGATAAAACGAAATTCATTGATGGAAAACGTATCTGGTTTGTTATGAATTGTGGCAGTGAGATAGGAAATGCAGCAAAATACAATCGGGAGCTTTCAGAACAAAAGAAACTTCAATATATGGGAACAGCACGGATTCTCATGCCCGAGAATTATATTGCCATGTTTGATGCACCAAAAGCAGAAGAAGCACGGAAAATTGTAGCAAAAGCCGAACCTGATATTGAAAAAGTCATTGCATATATCAGAAATGGAAAAGAATTTTGCCTGCCACGTAATAAACTATATGACCGTTTTATGAGTGGGCCGGTAAATCCTATTTTCTATAAATTTTTTGTGAAAGCCAACGCATTTCAGGTAAATGATTCCTGCATCGGTTGCGGACAATGCGTAAAAAAGTGTCCGCTTAATAATATTCACCTGGAACAGGAGAGACCTGTCCGGGGTGAAAAATGTACACATTGCATGGCATGCATCTGTTATTGTCCGACTGAGGCGATTGAATACGGAAAGAAGAGCGTCGGAAAACCAAGATATCATTTTGAAGCTTTGTAAGAAAAATTAAAAAGTACTATTAATTAAAATGCAATTATTGAAAAGAGGGAGGAAGAGATATTATGAAAATCGTGATTATTAATGGAAGTGCCAGGAAAGGAAATACATTGACAGCAATCAATGCATTTATAAAAGGAGCGGATGAAAAGAATGAAATTGAGGTGATTGCTCCGGATAAGTTACATATCAGTCCGTGTAAAGGCTGTGGTGCCTGTCAATGTCATAAAGGCTGTGTGGATCAGGACGATACGAATCCAACGATTAATAAACTGGTGGAAGCAGATATGATTCTTTTTGCAACACCTGTGTACTGGTGGGGAATGACAGCACAGTTGAAACAGGTTATCGATAAATGTTATTGCCGCGGACTGCAGCTGAAAGAAAAAAAGATTGGGTTGATTGTAGTAGGCGGCTCACCGTTAGATAATATACAATACGAATTGATTTGTAAGCAGTTTGATTGCATGGCAAGTTATTTGTCATGGGATATGCTGTTCCAGAAATGTTATTATGCAAATGCAAGAGATGAACTTGCAAAAGATGTAGATGCAATTCAGAAGCTGGAGAATCTGGGAAAACATGTATAATACAAAGAAAAGTATAGCATACTACCATCTTCCGGGGCTGTTCGAATTTTATGAATTGTACCGTGAATTTTTGCCTTTATTTCGCAAACATCGAGAATATTTTTATGACTGGTGTGAGATTGGCTCAATTTACGGAGCCCCGGCGGACTGTATCTGGGGTGGCGGCCGTGCCGGATTTGGAGAGCAGGAGCCGGAAGAGGTTCTGGAATTGATGCAGGAATATGGGATTTCAGCCCGGCTGACATTCAGCAATTCATTACTTAGAGAGGAACATTTATCGGATAAAAAGTGCAATGAACTTTGTACTCTGTTTGAAAAAAGTGTAGGAAATGGAGTGATTATTCATTCTGACTTGCTGTTAGAATATTTGAAAAAGAATTATCCGGGGCTCTATTTTGTTTCATCAACAACGAAAGTGCTGACAGATTTTGAACAGTTCTTGAATGAAGTGAATCGAAAAGATTTTCAGTATGTTGTACCGGATTTTAGGTTGAATAAATCTTTCGACAAGTTAAATACGTTGTCCCAGATGCAAAAAGATAAAGTGGAATTTTTGTGTAATGAATGCTGCTGGTTTGGCTGTAAGGACAGAAAACGCTGTTACGAAGCAGTCAGCCGTAAGAATCTGGGAGAAAACTTTCTAGAGCATTATTGTACTGCGCCGAATATTAATCACGGATACCGTTTCTCAAAGGCAATGACTAATCCAGGGTTTATCGGAATTGATGCTATTCAAAATATCTATCTGCCAATGGGATTTTCAAATTTTAAAATCGAAGGACGGAGCCTCGGAAGTGCTTTGATTTTGGAATTTTTGCTTTATTATATGACAAAGCCGGAGTACCAATTACATGTCAGGGAAGAAATATATCTGGATAATATGCTGGATTTATTTTAGAAAGTAGAAGAAAAATGGAATCATTTGGAAAAGTTAAATTATATGGAGCGGTTTTATCGGCACGGATATGAAGAACTGCTAATGAAATCCATAGAACGACGTCCGACAATACATACGCTTTTTATGATGAATCGTTTGATTAATGGAGGCGGAGATAGAGAATTCTATATGGCTCTATTGAAGAAAGTAACAGAACGAACAGACATAGAGAAGGAAATCCGAGACGTTGCACAGGAATATATAGATTTTCAGAATGAAGAAGAGTAGAAAGTTGTGTTAAGCCGGTGAAAATTGAGGTGTTATTTTCTGAATTCAAGAAAGAAGGATATGACAGCAGGCAGACATATTTGCCGGAATAAGGGGAGGATGAGTAATGTCAACAAATGTCAGGATTAAACAGAAGTCACTTTTTAAAAAGAAATTAGAAATGAAGGATATTGTAGCCCTTACGGGTCTGGCTTACGGTGTCATTGATGATAATTACCGCTTGATCAGAAATGAAATGGCAGAGAATACACTGATTTATGATGAAAACAGGCTTGCAAGAGGAATTGATCTATGGCTGGACGGAACAGAGATTTTACTTTCTTTAAGCCTTCCTACGACCAGGAGCGAAATTCGGTTATTTTATCATGTGATTACGACGATCTGTAATGAAGTAGGCACTAAGAAATATATACGGGAAGAAGATACAGTATCGTTGAAGGACAATGAGAGGTTCGTACAGTATGATGAAGAAGCAAGTATCGGTGCATTGGAAGATTTACAGGAAAAAATCGGAAATGATGAGTATCGGAGATTTGAAATATTTGGTGTGTTCAATCCCATTTCCATTAGTTTAAAAGAAATTCAGAAGATTGGGAATAATCTGGAGCAGTTTGAAAAATATTTGCATGAGATTCAGGCGCTGGACGTATATTATGCGACTTCAAATGTTTATCGGACTCCGGAAGAAAAATTAATCGGCATCTATGCAATCGTGGCAGATGTACCGAGCGTTGTGCCAACGGAACCGTATGTTATAATGAATCAGATTGAAGGCGTGGAAGCCTGGTATGTGATGCTGAAAAAAGGTGAGGCAATCGGCTATGAAGATTTTATCAATAATCTGGATATCAAGGATTATTACGATGCCAATCATGTGATTACTATGCTGAGCGAAGCAAAGATTGATGAATTATTAAAAAAATATAAGGTGGAATTATAAGCGGAGAAATATTTATGGATAGACAGGATGAAACATTGCAAGGAAATGAAAAGATAGAGGTGGCAATACAGACTTTACAAAAGGAAGCGACTCAGGAGCAGCTTGCACATACGCTGACTGTGATTCGAAGACGTATGAAGGACTCAGGGCAGGTAATCGTAGCGGTTGAGCCATCTATTGGAACTACACAAATGAATCTGAAGATGATTCAGACTTCCGACGGTGCAAACTGGTGGTATGCGTTTACAAGTTTTAATGAAGAAATGAAAGGGGCAGACAGTGTAAAATCGACATTTCTTGTAGATATAGATAAACTATTTGATGCAGCGCTTACAGTACCGGAGATTAAAGGGGTGATTTTGAATCCGTGGAATAGGACGCTTATGTTGGATAAGGGACTGATTCGAATTATAAAACCAGAGTAAAGGAAATTTTCTTTTGAAAAATATAAACGTTCAAAAGAAGAAGGATTCATTTTATAACAGTGTGAAGAAAACCCGTATGACAGAACAGGGGAGAAGTGTATGAAACTGAGAAATGTGTTGATTGTTGTAAAGGATATCGAAAAATCTAAAAAATTTTATCATGATTTATTTGGTCTGGATACGATACTGGACAATGATGGAAATGTGATTCTGACAGAAGGGCTCGTCCTTCAGGACGAAAAAATCTGGAAAAGCTTTCTGGAAAAAGAAGTCATTCCGGAAAATAATGCCTGTGAACTTTATTTTGAAGAATCAGATATAGAAGCATTTGTAGAAAAGTTGGAAAAGTTATATCCGGACATCAAATATGTAAACCAACTGATGAATTATAGTTGGGGACAGAAGGTTGTGCGTTTTTATGATCTGGACGGAAATCTGATTGAAGTAAGGACTTTAATGCAAAAGAATTCTGAAAATAACAAAGATGAAAATAAATAGATAAAAAATACAAATAAATTAATCGAATATATTGACAAAATAACTCGCGTATGCTAATATTAAATCATCAAATAACAGATGTGAAATATAAGACAAACGCGAGTTGTAAATATTCATAAAGTTATTTGAAGTGTATCGGGAAAGAAAAAGCAGATAAGTTTAGTACCGATACTCCCCCTAGATTATGAAAGGAAGGTACGGACCACCGAACACAGAAGATTAAAGAATGAAAAAGAGAAAGGAACAATTGAAGATGATTGAACCAACACAGTAGGGGCGGATATCAATAAAATAGTTGGTATCCGCTTTTACTATGTCTATTTCACATAAATAAAAAGGAGCAATCTGTAATTTTGACAGTTTTGCTCCTATACTTTTTATAAGTTTAAGCGATATACTTTAACTGGACGACCTTTTGAAGCAGTGGAACGGGTATGTGCAATCGTGGCAGCGCCGCCATTTTCAAGATTGCGCAGGATACGGTTGGCATTACGGACAGTAACACCAAGGTGATTTGCCAGTTCATTTGTAGTTATTTCATAAGATCCATTCATCTTAACAATTGATATCAGCTTCTGGATTGTAAGTGTAGATAACTTACATTTCTCGGCAATCTGAAAGATATCGTCTGGAAGATTCTGCTGGAAACTCGGAAGCTGGGAAGAACCAAGCGGTCCGATAATCTGGTTTGACTCATTCATGACGAAGCTTCCGGTTGAACTCCAGGATTCACGCAATGCATTTTCGGCATGCTTCTTTGCTTCAGTAATGCTGTTTCCAATACCATATCCAATTGCTGTTGAAATGCCATAGTCATCTTTTAATGCAGAATCCAGATATTCTACCTCAAAATTCTTTGTCAGCATAGCTGCGACACGATGAGTAGTATAAATATAATAAATTTCAGATTCAGCCTGAAATACTGCATCGATCAGAAGGGTTTTTGCAACTTTCTGGACAGCATCCTGAACACTGTCATCAGATTTTTCACCGGAAGTTTTATTGCGGTCAGCAATTGCAATTGCAACCGGAAGATTTTCTCTGTATTTTTCCAGTTTAATCTGTGCAAGAAGTTCTTTAATCTGGGACTCCAGCTGGTTTTTTACCGGATATAGGAAGTAGTTCGGAACGCCTTTCTCGTCCAAAAGCGGCATGGTGCTGCTGTAAGCGCACAATACCATATCGATCTTGCCGGCTTTCCAAAGTTCGATTGTCCGAAGTGCAATATTCATCTCGACCACGGAAAAATCCCCTATCGTACTTTGATTTGCCCATTTATCCATTGTTAAAGCCAGATTGTTAAGATCCATTTTATGAATCAGATAATCGGCAGTGGCTTCGACCGGGTGCTCGGGATCTTTTACGATTGGAAGCATAAAGTCGAAAATACATCTTGCCGGATCCAGGTCTCTTCGTTCAAGGAAAAGCTTGACCAGGGCATGGTAAAAAGAAATCAGGTCAGCATGAAAGGAGATGACTGGTTTCTGAAATTCTCCAATATGATGTTCGATTGCTGCCATGGCAGTCGTTCCGCTTATCATAAATCCATCTGCAGTTTTTTCATATTTTCTATAAATATCTGTAATGTGATCAAAATTCGTATAATCTGCAATGGTCACAGTACAGTCTTCTTTAAAATCTTCAAATGCTTTTTCAACAAAAGGATGAAGGTATTTACTTGTGATAATCACGATTTTTTGTTTCATAGTACTCGCCTCCCTTGTATATTCTAATTGAAATATGCACATAATTCAAGTGACTAAATGAAATATTGCACAGTTTTTTTTGCCTAAATATAGGATAATTGCACAACATGTCAATCGCTGATTAAAATTATCAAATATAGTGTAAAAATGATTGACGATTTTATCAAGCATTGCTATAATTATGCCATAAATATTCCATAAGTATTCTGTAAATGTTCTTGAAATGTTCCGGAAATATGCTGGATATGTTCCATAAATAACATTTACAGAAATTAAGATTTGTTTGAAGGGAAAAGGTGACTGTTGTGAATAAAATAAATGGGAGTAATTTCACACAGCTGAATCAGGTTACAAAGGGGTAAGAACATGTAAGGCATGAGTCTGCCCCTTGTTTTGCGTAAATGTATATATTTACGTGTCCATATAAAAAGGAGGAACCAATATGAACTATTATGAAAGAGCTCAGGAGCTCAACGAAGAAACGATTGCAAATCGTCGCTACTTCCACACCAATGCAGAGGTTGGTCTTGATATGCCGAAAGCAAAGGCATATGTTATGAAAAAGCTTACTGAGTATGGGCTTGAACCTAAGGAGTGTGGTTATGGAGTTACCGCGACATTAGGTCACGGTGGAAAATGTATTATGCTTCGTGCAGACATGGATGCTCTTCCGATGCCGGAAGAAAGTGGAGAACCATTTGCATGTCCAACAGGAAAAGAAGCTCATGCATGTGGACATGACTTCCACGCAGCTATGCTTCTTACAGCAGCTAAGATGCTTAAAGAGAATGAGTCTGAACTGGAAGGAACAGTTAAATTTATGTTCCAGCCAGCTGAGGAGAACTTCCTGGGAAGCAAGAATATGATTGAAAATGGTATTTTAGAGAATCCGAAGGTAGATGCAGCCCTTGCTTATCATGTGGCAGCAGGAAAAATGCCAGTAGGAATCTATATGTATAATGACAACGGAACTATGATGTATTCTGTAGATGGATTCCAGATCGATATCAAAGGAAAAGGTTCTCACGGAGCTTATCCACAGAATTCTATCGATCCGATCAATATTGGAGTTCATGTATATCTTGCATTAGAAGCTATCATGGCAAGAGAGGTTGATCCTACCAAAGCATGTGTCATGACAGTAGGTCAGTTCCAGGGTGGAACAGCTGAGAATATCATTCCGGATGTTGCAACATTGAAAGGAACAATCAGAAGCAATGATAAGCAGGCAAGAGAGCTTATGGTTCGCAGAATGAAAGAGGTTGCAACAAAGACAGCAGAAAGTTATGGGGGAACTGCTGAGATTACAATGCTTTCAGAAGTACCGCCACTTATCTGTGATCCAAAGCTTACAGATGAATTTGTAGGATATATGAAGGAAATGAACATTCCGGGAATGATGCCTTATCCAGGAATTTCTGCAAGTGCTTCAGAGGATTTTGCATCTATCGCAGAGAAGGTTCCATCAACATTTATGTATCTGTCAGCAGGATATCCGGATGAGAGAGGTCAGTACGGAGCTCACAATCCAAAGGTTCAGTTTAATGAGGGTGTATGCCCAATCGGACCAAGCTGTCTGGCATACTGCGCAACTCAGTGGTTAAAAAATAACAAATAAATAAATCTAAAGAAAAATGAGAGAAAAGGAGTAATTATCATGGCAAACGAACAACAACAAACACAGCCACAGGTAGCAATTCCGCTTCCGAAGGGCAAAAAGAATGCAGTTCAGATTGGATGTATCTGTATGATGCTTTCCGTAGCAATGTATGGACTTGTATTTGCAACACTGACATCTCCAATCCTGGAGAGTGTTAACGCAATGGGATATGTATCCCTGTTCTCTATTTTTGCCGGAATGGGAGTATCTATTATGACTCCTATTGGTGGAAAACTCGGAGACTTGATCGGACGTAGAAATATTGTAGTGATTCCTGGAATCATCTGCGCAGTATGCGGTATTGCATTTGCATTTGTACGTTCCTTAGTACCACTTATGATTCTTCGTCTTTTAATCGGATTTACACAGGGTGCATTTACAGCAGCTCCATACATCATTGCTGGTCTGATCAATGAGAGAAAAGATGTTCCAAAGGCAATGGGTATGCTGGCAACAGCAATCGCTGTCGGAGGATTCGGTGGAAGTATTATCGCAGGTATCCTGACAGATATGGGACTTTTAAAAGTCGCAATCCTTATGCCTGCAGTACCACTTATTCTTGGAGTAGTATTGATTGGTCTGAATATGCCAAATGTTAAGAGAGAAGGAAAAGTTTCAATTGACATTCCTGGTATCATCGCACTTGTAGTAGCACTTGCAGGTATTCTTCTTGCCCTGAACTTCGGTTCATCTATAGGATGGGGAAATCCGGCAATTATCGCAGGTTTCGTAATCGGTATTGTAGCATTAGTTGTACTTGTAAAAATTGAAGGAAAATCAGCAGAGCCGCTGATTCCTCTGAAACTGTTCAAAAATTCACAGTATACAGTACTTCTGATCGTTGGATTTATCTGCTACTTCTATCAGAGTGCTATGAACGTATACGCACCAATCGGAGCTATGAAAGTTATGGGAGCTCCCACAAGTGCAGCAGGAGCTCTTCAGATGCCGCGTACAATCATCACAATCTTCTTGCCAACAATAGCAGGTGTATGGGTTGGTAAGAAAGCATCTAATGCTTGGAAAGCTATGGTAGTTGGAACATTATTCGTAGCAGTGCCAATGGCAGTTATGGGATTCACAACACCAAGTACATCAATCATCATTTACTTTGTTGCACTGACAATCACAGGTATTGCTGAGAGTTACCGTTCCGTAGCTATCACTCCAAGTGCACAGGCAACGTTACAGCCGGCTGATATGGGTGTAGGTACATCACTTGTAAACTTCGTAAACTCACTTGCAAACACAATTGCAGCAACAGTATTTGGAGTTGCTTACAACTTAAGTACATCAGCAGATCCTACAAATGTTGCAAATATTCAGAATGGTGTGAATTCAGTATTCCGTCTTGCAGCAATCGTAGCAGTAATCGGTCTTGTACTTGTAATCTTCGTAGTAAGACCTAAGATGACAGCAAAAAAAGCTGAGTAAAAATCATAAAATAGAATCGTAAGATTTTAGAATTAAAACAAATAAAGACACGTAAAAATACGGCGGGGTGATCCTGCCGTATTTTCTTTGTTGCCAAGCATACGACAAAAAGGTCCGGTGGACCTTTTTTAGTATAATAGGAAATTGCATTTCCTATTATACAAAAAGCCTCCGGCAGGATTGCATGAAGTATCATTATGCTTACCGGATTGGGAAAGTCTAATATTTTTAAACTGGAAGATACTTTTTATATATGTTACTATGATTATACACAAAAGTAATTGAAAGGTATGATTTTATGAGACGAAGAGACAGAGAGATTACAGATAAACAGGACATATTAGAAGTAATGAGAAAATGTGATGTGTGCAGGATAGCACTTCACGACGGAGATTATCCATACATCGTTCCGCTAAATTTTGGATTTCAGGTAGAAAAGGATATGCCGGTGCTTTATTTTCATGGGGCACTGGAAGGAAAGAAATACGAACTGATTGAGAAAGACAACCGGGCATCTTTCGAAATGGACTGCGGTCATCAGTTAATTTTGGATAAAGCTCAGGGAAACTGTGCTATGGAATTTGAAAGTGTAATTGGCCAGGGATATATCGAGATGCTTAACGAAGAAGAAAAATATGAGGCATTAAAAGTATTAATGAAACAGTATCGGAGAGAAGATTTTCCGTTCAATGAAAAAGTGATTCCAATGACAGCAGTATTCCGTCTCAGAGTAGAATCCATGACCGGAAAAAGAAGGACGAAGAAGAGCAATAAATTAAAAATACATGCCATGAATGCCATCGACAATGCATATGCACCATATTCTGATTTTAAAGTCGGAGCATGCATAGAACTGGCTGATGGTCAGTATATAACCGGTTCCAATGTCGAAAATGCGTCATACGGACTGTCAAACTGTGCAGAGCGAAGTGCAATTTTTGCAGCATATTCCAAAGGCTATCGAAAAGAAGACATCAAAGCCATGGCAATCACTACCCATGCAGAAAAACTCACCATGCCATGCGGAGCCTGCCGACAGGTATTAAGCGAACTCCTCCTGCCAGACACACCGATCCTTATCGCCAATGACAAAGAAGAAAAAATTCTCACCATGCGAGAACTTCTACCATACAGCTTCGGAGAAGACGACCTGAAGAAATAATTAATAACTTGATTTTCCTTTCTGGATTCAGAATTATATCGAATTACATCTTGCTTTTCAATGAGTAAAATATAATTTAACGTAGTGGATAATAAAAAAGCCGTCTGCCATCGCTATGCGACTTGAGTATAATGGAGATAAGACACATGTAATCATGGAAGCTTATGCTGAACATGATTACAGTTTTAAGTTGCCAGGCATACGACAAAAAGGTCCAGTGGACCTTTTTTAGTGGCTTATCGAAATGTTATATACTCGGAGCATAGCGATGGCAGACGGCTTATATATTATGACGTGATATTCTTGAATTTACTCATACCTCTCATCAATCACACGCTTCGTCTTCTTCTCACTTCTCGGAAGCAGTCCGATTTCAACGACCTTTACAAGTGGTGTGAATCCGATGCGGCTCTTAACTACGGAAGCAATTCGTTTGCTCAGATTCTGGAAGTCTACTGTTCCATTCGTCTCAACATAGATACGCATAGTATCTTTTCCGTCCAGATGTGAGATACGAATCTGGTATTCGCTGGAAACTTCAGAGAATTCTTTCAGAATCTCCTCAATCTGACTTGGGAATACATTGACACCTTTAATCTTCATCATGTCATCAGTACGTCCCATGATTGTATCAAGACGTGGGAATTTGCTTCCACAAGGGCATTCTCCCGGGATAATGCGTGACAGGTCATGTGTACGGTAACGAATCAGAGGTGCGCCTTCTTTTACAAGAGTCGTGATGACGATTTCGCCAAGTTCTCCGTCCGGCAGGACTTTTCCGGTTATCGGATCAATGATTTCAATGTAAATGTAATCGTTCCAGTAATGCATACCACAGTCGTGAGAGCAGCTAATCCCGATTCCTGGACCGTAAATCTCAGTCAGACCATAGATATCGTAGATCTCAATTCCAAGCTCTCTCTTGATGCGGTTTCTCATTTTTTCGCCCCAACGCTCGGAGCCAATGATTCCCTTTTTTAAGTGAATCTTATCTTTAATTCCACGTTTCTCGATTTCCTCTGCCAGAAGAAGTGCGTAGGAAGAAGTGGAGCCAAGAACAGTTGTATTCATATCCATCATCATCTGAAGCTGTTTGTCTGTGTTTCCAGGTCCCATAGGAACGACCATAGCGCCCAGTTTTTCAGCGCCGGCCTGAAAACCGATTCCGGCAGTCCACAGTCCATATCCCGGTGTGATCTGAATACGATCCATGTTCGTCATGCCAGCCATTTCGTAGCAGCGCTTGAACATGATTGCCCAGTCATCCACATCTTTTGCTGTATATGGAATAATGACCGGAAGTCCGGTTGTTCCGGAAGAAGAGTGGATTCGAACGATTTTTTCTTCAGGAGCAGTCATAAGTCCAAGTGGGTAAGCGTTTCTTAAATCATTCTTTTCAGAAAATGGAAGATTTTCGAAATCTTCTGCGGACTGAATGCTGGATACGCCAGCTTCTTTTAATTTTTTTCCATAGAAATTATTGGCATTTAATAAAGCCTGAATCTGTTGGTTGACTTGTGCAATTTGATTTGATGAAATCTGCATAGTGATAAATCCTTTCTATGTTATATAATTTATGCGTAGCGCAGTGCTTTTAAATTCATTTCATGGAATTTCTCCGGCAAGGTCTTTTTCATTACTTCTTCTATTTCCTCAAGGGAAAAATCTAAAACTCCGGTGCGGATAGCTGCACCTAAAAGTACCATGTTTAATACTTTCTGAGAACCGATTTCCCGGCAGATAGAATCTGCATCAATAAGGGTTAGATTTTCCACATGTTCCTTCAGGTAATCGATCATCGGAGGTGCGTCATAGGAAGAACCGCTTAGTGTTGCGGTAACTGGTTTGATTGCGTGGGTACTGACGACAACCTGCCCATGTTCTTTCAGGTAAGGCAGCATTCGTACTGTCTCGCCAGGTTCAAAGCCAATAATAAGATCGGCAGTTCCGGTTTTGATCATCGGGGAATATAGATTTTTTCCCATACGCAAATGACTGAAAACGCTGCCACCACGTTGTGCCATACCGATGGTTTCAGCACTCATGACAGGAATGTCTTTGCTCATAGCTACTGCTGCAAGGAGCTTGGAGGCAAGAACGGTTCCTTGACCGCCGACACCACACAGAACAATATTTCTGTTTGCTGCGATATTGAAAGTGTTTATAACATTTGCTGTAGTTGTATTATTTACGATATTATTCATGATCGTCACCTCCTGCAATTGCACAGACCGGGCACACCTGGCTGCAAAGATGACAGCCGGTACACATCGAAGCGTCAATGCAGATTTTTCCATCATTCATCACAATCGCCGGACAACCTAGATCACGGATGCATTTTTTACAGCCGATGCAGGAATCCTGATCGACATGAAGCGGAGCTTTTGGCTTGGTAACGGCAATACAAGGTGCTTTGAAAATGATTGCTCTTACGCCGGTTTTTTCTGCCATGCGTTTAACACAAGAAACAGAAGCTTCCAGTTCCAGAGGATTGATGGTCTCGATTTCGGTGACACCGATTCCGCGAAGTACTTGCTCGATATTGATTTTTTGGACAATCTCTCCCATAACGGTTTGACCAGTTCCTGGATGTGGTTGATGACCGGTCATGGCAGTTGTAGAGTTATCTAAAACAATAAGAACCATATTTGCCTGATTGTAGACTGCATTTACTACGCCAGTGATTGCGGAGGCGAAAAATGTAGAATCGCCCACGAATGCAAAGCAGGTGGTATCGGGTTCTACTTTTTCTACGCCCTGTGCAATATTGAGTCCGGCGCCCATGCACAGACAAGTATCGACCATGTCAAGAGGCATGGCATTTCCAAGTGTGTAACAGCCGATGTCACCGCAGAAAATCGTTTTCTTACCTTTCATGGCAGTTTTGACTGCGTAGAAAGAAGCTCGGTGCGGACAGCCGGCACACAGAACCGGAGGACGTACAGGCAGAGCCGGAGGCTCCGGAAGTTTCTGTGCTTTTGGAGTGTCTAATCCAAGAAATGTATGGATATAATTAGAGACGCTGTCTCGTGTATTTTCCCCTGCACAGGCAGTATCACCGCTCAGCTTACCGATGATCTTCGTGCTCAAATGATATTTTCCACAAATATAAGTTAATTCACGTTCAATGACCGGGTCTAATTCTTCCAGACAGAGCACTTCATCGAGACCTGTCAGAAATTCAACTGCCAGCTTCTCAGGAAACGGGTGTGGTGTGGAGACTTTCAGATGGCGTACCATACCAGTCTCTTTTAATGTCTCCATAGCGTATGTATAGCTGATTCCGCCGGAAGCAATCCCTTTTTTTGAGTCGGCATATTTGTCACAAGCCGGAATCAGTTTGTTCTTTTCATAAGAAGAAAAAATATCGGAAAGCTCTTTGTTCCTGGCTTCAATTTTCTGATGATTTATAAAAGACAGTTTCGGGAAAATGACCCAGCGCTTGGAATCCTTGATAAAGCCTTCCGGTTTGTTGTGGTAGTATTCGGATTCATCCTTGATATCGATGGCTGCATAGCCATGACAGACTCTTGTAGTCGGACGGAGGAATACCGGTGTTTTATATTTTTCAGAGTATTCAAATGCTTCCTGAATCATCTCATACGCTTCCTGGGCGGAAGAAGGGTCGAAACAAGGGAGCTTGGAAAATTTGGAAAAATGTCTCGTATCCTGCTCGGTCTGGGAAGAAATCGGTCCCGGATCATCGGCAACGAGAATGACCATGCCGCCTTTGACTCCGACATATTCAAGGCTCATAAGTGGATCAGATGCAACATTTAAACCAACCTGCTTCATAGTGACGAGAGAACGTGCTCCGGCGTAAGCAGCGCCGGCAGCCAGTTCCATAGCGGCTTTTTCATTGACAGACCATTCTACATAGACATCATCCGGGCGGTATTTTGCGACCGTCTCAAGAACCTCGGTAGAAGGTGTTCCAGGGTAACCTGCGACTACATTTACACCGGCAGCTACAGCGCCGAGCGCGATGGCGGCGTTACCCATTAAGAATTCTTTATGCATAAATTCACCTCATATTATTTTTATAGGTATGATAGCAATGAGATTATGAAAACAGACGAACCTCATAGCAATCGAAATATATAAAAACAGTATAGTACGTTAAAGCGAGAAATTCAATTGTAGAATCTTTAGAAAATCTTTCGAATTTCTGCATGCTGTTTTTTAAGATTACATTTTATGCTATTTACAACATAAAAAGAAAAGATCTTATAAAGCATAAACATAAGAAAACATTTTAAAGTTAAAATGAAAGAAAAGCGAAAAGGAGGTGCCGGATATGGTATACTTGGAAAGGCAGAAAAAGTATGGGAAAGTGAGAGGTATATAAAAGTATGGAAATGAATCATGTGCTGATCGTTGAAGACGATAAGGAAATCCGAGAGGGTGTTGAAATATATCTGAAAAGCCAGGGATATGTAGTATTTCAGGCAGCAGACGGAGTTGAGGGACTGGAAGTAATTGAGAAGGAAGAAATCCATCTGGCAATTGTAGATGTGATGATGCCAAGAATGGACGGAATTCAGATGACAGTAAAGCTTCGGGAAAAATATGATTTTCCGGTAATTTTTCTGTCTGCAAAATCAGAAGAAGTTGATAAAATCATGGGGCTTAATATGGGAGCTGATGATTATGTGACAAAACCATTTACTCCATTGGAACTACTTGCAAGAGTAAATTCACAGCTTCGCAGATACCGAAGATTTATGGAAAAATTAGGAGACAAAGAAAAGACGCAGAACATTCACGTTATCGGAGGTCTTGAACTGGATGAAGACCGAGTGGAAGTCCGTGTGGACGGGGAACTTGTAAAAGTGACTCCGATGGAATATAAAATTTTATTATTGTTAATGAAAAATCCTGGAAGGGTGTTCTCAGCGGACGAGATTTATGAACGTGTGTGGAATGAACGTGCAGTCAACACAGACACAATCATGGTACATGTGCGAAATATTCGTGAAAAGATTGAGATTAACCCGAAGGAACCAAAATATTTGAAGGTGGTGTGGGGAGTTGGATACAAAATTGAAAAACAGGCATAAATTAGCTATATTTTTTATCATGATTACAATATTGATCCCGTCATTGGCAATGATGACCGGGTATTTTAGCTGGTATCAGATGAGAACTGAGACGAAAACAAAAGCATTAAAAAATGCAGAGAAATCGTCAGATTTTCTGGGACATTTTCTGGAGAGTACATATCTGCTCTATAATACAGAAAGTGGAAGAAAGTACGCAGATGATATTGAAAAATCTCTGTATGATTCCTACAATGCAGAAATGTCAGAGTATTCACATTTTAATTCTTATCTGGACTATCGGGTGCTTGATGAAAATGGCGGTGATGTTGAAAAAAGTACGGTCAGTTCAGGGAAGAATCTGACAGAAAGCAATCTAAAAAATTATGCCCTTGGAATGATTATTTCCTATGATGCAAATGGGAAACCAAGTGTTAACATTAAGCAAAGTGAGTATGCAAAAGAACAGACAGTAACCATGCGAAAACTTATCGGGAATTATTTTCAGGACAGCTGGCTGTCTTATTGTGAAGTGACGATTTATCCTGATACGGATGAGGATTATGAGGAAGTATCCTTGCAGACACCGAAGAACCGAACATACTTGTTTGCAATGTCAACGGAGAATCTGAAGGAGTATATCAATGATTATAAAATCGGAAATCCGGATTCTTATTATGCACCAGATGAAATGAATGATACAATTTTGTTGTGGATGCTGGTTGTAGCAGCTACGGCATGGCTATATCCTTGTTTCAAGACTTTTCAGACAGGAAATGAAAAAATCTTCCATGCTCCGTTGGAGGTGACTGTGATCGCAGCTCTTGTGCTGATTGAATTCTTGATGAATCAAAGCGGAGCATTGTTAAGCCGAATGAAAGGGTATCCGGATTTCTTAGACTGGATGGTGTGGCTTGGAACATTTGCAGCCACATACTGGATCGCAGCGAGCCTTAGAAGAGTCATACCGTTGGGAATAAAAGGATACTTAAAACAGCAGACCATGGTCGGACGCCACTGGGAGAAAATTAAAACGATAGGGAGCAACGGAGAAGATACTGCAAAATCCATTGGAAAAAGATTTAAAGCATTTGTTGCAAAAGTATGGAAATCACTGCAGGAAGTAGACCTGACGGATAAGAGCAACAAAATTTTACTCAGAATCGTTATTTGCAACTTTGCCGTATTATTTTTAGTATGTCTTTTCTGGGACTATCGCATGCAGGCACTTGTCATATATTCCGTTATATTATTCTTCATTTTGCGGAAATATTACAAAGATATAAAGCGAAAATACGCCAGACTTTTAGAAGCAACCGGAGAATTGGCAAAAGGCAACATGAATGTGGAAATCAAGGAAGATCTTGGCATGTTCAATCCATTTAAACCAGAGATTGAAAAGATTCAGGAAGGCTACAAAAAAGCAGTGGAAGAGGAAATAAAAAGCCAGCGTATGAAGACAGAACTCATTACAAATGTGTCCCATGATCTGAAAACGCCACTGACAGCGATCATTACTTATGTTAATCTTCTGAAAGATGAAAAAGACGAAGAGAAAAAGAAAGAGTATGTCGATGTGCTGGAACGAAAATCCATGCGCCTGAAAGTATTGATTGAAGATTTGTTCGATATCAGCAAGGCAAGCAGCAAAAATGTAACATTGAATCTGACAGACGTTGATGTTGTGAACCTGTTTAAACAGGTGAAACTGGAACTGGATGAAAAGATTGAAAAAACAGATCTGGAATTTAAATGTAATTATCCGGAAGAAAAGATGATGGCTGTTCTGGATGGACAAAAGACATACCGGATCTTTGAAAACCTGATCGTGAACGTTACCAAATACGCAATGCCACATACAAGGGTATTTGTGGATATTTTCAGAGAAGAAAAAGAAATCGTAGTACAGATGAAAAATGTTTCGAAAGATGAATTGACATTCAATCCACAGGAGATTACCGAGCGTTTTGTACGCGGTGATGAATCCAGAAATTCAGAGGGCTCCGGTCTGGGACTTGCAATCGTAAGAAGCTTTACAGAACTGCAAGGTGGACACTTCCATGTTGAGACAGAGGCAGATCTGTTCAAGGCAGAGATACGGTGGCCGTGGAAAAATAAATAAGACAATTAATACAATTTCAATTGGGGACGGGGTTTTTTCAAAAAAAACCCGTCCCCAATTGAAGTTTAACCTGTCCCTTTTTGAATTGTGCAATTTTGGTACACATTTTGAAAAGGGAAAACTTGCGGGCATACTGGATATTATCAATGAAATTTGTTATAATAGTGACACATATAAAAGCAGGTGATTCGAATGAAAATGGAAAAGAAAGATCCGCTATATCGAAGTTTCGGCTATGCCTTTCAGGGAATTTTTACTTGTGTCCGGAAAGAACGGAATATGAAGATTCATTGTGTGGCGGCAGTGCTTGTTGTGATTGCGGGTATGATTTTGAAGATTTCAGCGATTGAGTGGTGCATCTGTATGGTGCTGTTCGGACTGGTCATGGCGCTGGAACATGTGAATACGGCAGTGGAAGCGGTGGTGGATATGGTGACAGAAGAATACCACCCGTTGGCGAAAGTTGCGAAAGATACCGCGGCGGGAGCAGTGCTCATTGCGGCAATTATGGCAGCAATCGCAGGGTGCATTATATTTTTGCCGAAGATAGCGCAGATATTGCAGTAATCCAATTTGGAACAAGACTTCCGTGATATAGAAGTTTTAGAATAGACGTAAAGGAGATATGACTTATGGAAAGATTAGGAGAAGGATTAAAGAAACTGGCACTTGCAGGAATCGGAACAGCAGCGTATGCAGTGGAGAAATCTGCAGATATTCTGGACACTCTTGCAAAAAAAGGTGAGGAGACAGTTGAGCAGGGAAAGGTGCTCAACAAAGAGTTAAAGCATAATGTGAAGTCTACGATCAAAGATTACAAAGCTTCCAATGGAAAGATGCATACGGTACATGAGGCAGAGGTTGTGGAAGCGGAGGTCGTAGAGGACGATGATATTCCAGGTTCAGCAACTGAGGTGGAAGATGTCGATGACCATGAGAAAACGGAGACAGAAGAAGCTGAAACTGACAGTAAAATGGAAACTGTAGAAGAAACTGAGACAGAGGAAGAATAACGTGTCCGAAAAGAAAAATGAAAATGGATACAAAGGAAGATTTCGAGAAATAGCGGCGGTTCTTCACAAGCATGAAATTTCAAAAGGAATTACTCCGGAAAAGTTGAGGTTGATTTTGGAAGACTTGGGACCGACTTTTGTTAAGGTCGGTCAGTTGATGTCCCTGAGATCAGATATTTTACCGAAGAATTATTGTGATGAATTGCAGAAGTTGTGTTCCGATGTACCTCCGATGCCTTTTTATGAGGTGGAGGAGGTACTTCGGGACTCTTTTGGATATGAGTGGCAGGAAGAATTTGAGTGGATTGATGAGACGCCGCTTGGTTCAGCGTCTATCGCGCAGGTGCATCGGGCACGGTTAAAAACCGGAGAAGAAGTGGTCATTAAGGTACAGCGAAAAGGTATTTATGAGACCATGGCGCGGGATATCGGACTCATGCACAAGCTGGTATCCCTTGTTCCACCAATCAGTATCACTGACATGGTGGATTTTAAAATGGTATTGAATGAGCTGTGGAAGGTCACTCAAGAGGAAATGAATTTCATCATTGAAGCCGGGAATATGGAAGAGTTCAAAGAGAAGAACAGGGACGTTGCATTTGTGGATACGCCGGTTCTTTTTAAAGAATACACCACGTCTTCGGTTATTGTGATGGAGTACATTGATGGTTACGCCATTGATGATAAGGAACATTTGCTGGAAGATGGCTATGATATGAATGAAATAGGAAGCAAATATGTGGACAATTTCATCAAACAGGTCATGGACGACGGCTTTTTTCATGCGGATCCGCACCCGGGAAATGTACGAATCCGGGATGGTAAGATTGTCTGGATCGACATGGGTATGATGGGACGACTTACAGAACGCGACCGGGAACAGATTGCCAAGGCAGTGGAAGGTGTTGCCTTTAATGATATCGGCATGATCCAGGATGCTGTGCTGGCGCTTGGAGAATTTCGCGGAGAGCCAGATCCAAGCCAGCTTTATAAGGACATTCGAGGTTTGATGGCAAAGTACGGAACGGCAGATATGGGAAATATTGACGTGGCAGAAGTCCTTCAGGATCTCATGGATGTCATGAAGGAAAATAAAATCACCATGCCCCACGGACTGACTATGCTGGCGAGAGGACTTGCTCATGTAGAGGGGGTGCTTGCGGATATCAGTCCGCAGATTAATATGGTAGAGATTGCAGCATCCCGGCTGAAAAGTCAGTTTATCCAGAATCATGACTGGAAAAAAGAAGCAAAATCCGGGGCGAAGAGCATTTATCTGTCTATGAGAAAAGCAGTGGATATTCCGGCTCTTGTGGCAGATCTTTTAGACGGTTACATGAAAGGTCAGACGAGGATCAATCTGGATCTGCATGCAGGAGAAGACCTGGCGAATTTGTTGCGCCGCGTCACGAGAAATGTGGTCATGGGTCTTTGGGTCATGGCGCTACTTATTAGTTCCAGCATTATCTGCACGACAGATATGAAGCCGAAGATTCTGGGCATCCCGGCACTTGGTGCAATTGGATACTTAGGCGCATCTGTAATTGTACTCTATGTGTTTATAAAACACATTTTTTCAAGGAAATAATCGAGTCTAAGGCAGAGACAGCCTGAGGCTTGTAAAAATATGCTGTAATATCTGAAACGTGATAAGGAATAAAATATGAGGAGAGGTTAAAATGGAAGTACAGTCGGTTATTAATGAGTCAGCATTAAAAGAGGCGAGAAAATATCTGATTAAGCCGGGAATCCGTAAGATCAGTGCAATTGCCAGTGCAGCATTTGTGCTGCTGGCAGCATATTGCATGTTGTCAGGAAGAGCGTCTACGATGTTGCTGGCAGTATTTGCAATTGTCATTTTTTATGGGGAATTAAAAATGATCGAGAGCAAACAGATTAAAGGATTCTTGAAAAAATTGGATGAGCTTTATGGAAAAACAGAAGTGATCGCACCAATTGTATTTCGCGATGCAGATATTCTGATCCAGAATCCGCTTTCCGGTGGGAAAAGTGCAGTCAAATATGAAGTTATGGATACATTAATTGAGACAGAGCATTATTTCCTTCTCTTTACAAAGGAGTGGCAGATTACAATTATTGCGAAAGATGGAATGGATTTAGGAGAAAAAGACAGGTTCTTGAAAATGATGGAAGAAAAGATGCCGGGCTTAAAGAGAAAATATGGAAAGAAATAATCCGGAAGATATGTAAAATGGAGAAAATACAGAAGTAGGATTTAAAGGCAATTTTTATTATGGAGAGAGATTTGACGAGTGGCAGTGTGTTCAAGACGGTAGTTTATTTTTCTTTACCGTACTTGCTGTCATACTTTTTGCAGACATTATATGGAATGGCAGATCTGTTCATTGTAGGGCAGTTCGGAGGAGTCAGCAGTACGACAGCAGTGTCGATCGGAAGTCAGATCATGCATATGTTAACGGTAATGATAGTGGGACTTGCCATGGGTTCGACAGTGATGATCGGTCGTAGTATCGGTGCAAAAAATAAACGGCAGGCAGCGGAATGTATCGGAAATACGGTGACGATGTTTATGGGAATATCTATGGTTCTGATGGCAGTACTTCTAGTGCTTGTCCGACCAATTGTTGGGATTATGTCTACTCCGGCGGAGGCAGTAGAAGGGACAGTTCGCTATCTGACTATTTGTTTTATAGGGATTCCTTTTATCACAGCTTATAATATTATCAGCTCCATTTTCCGGGGGATGGGGGATTCTAAGAGTCCGATGTATTTTATTGCGGTGGCATGTGCGGCCAATATCGGATTGGATTATCTGTTTATTGGGTTGCTGGGGTTGGATGCAGCCGGTGCTGCCCTTGGAACGACGATCGCACAGGCAATCAGTGTAGTTGTATCGATGGTTGTGATTTTGAAAAGAAAGGGTGGAATTCGTTTGGAAAAATCGGATTTCAGACCGAAACGCATGACCATGAAAAATATTTTAAAGGTCGGAGTTCCGGTGTGCCTGCAGGACGGTTTCATCCAGGTATCTTTTGTTGTAATCACGATTTTTGCAAACCAGCGAGGACTGACAGATGCGGCAGCAGTTGGAATTGTGGAGAAGATCATCAGTATTTTATTCCTTGTTCCATCGTCTATGATGTCTACAATCTCAGCACTTGTGGCGCAGAATATCGGAGCGGGAAAACACGACCGTGCAAAGCTGACATTAAAATATGTGCTGATGATTACGGTGACATATGGATTAATTATGACGATTATCGTACAGTTTGTGTCAGTTCCGCTGGTAGGATTATTTACAAATGATGGTGCAGTTGCAGTAAGTGGAGCCGGATATCTTCGCAGCTATGCGTCAGACTGCATTTTTGCAGGAATTCATTTCTGCCTGAGTGGATATTTCTATGCATATGGTCTGTCGGTAATTTCGTTTATTCATAATTCGATATCAATTGTGTGTGCGAGAATCCCGCTGTCCTATTATGCGTCAGTTCATTTTAAGGATACGCTTTTTCCAATGGGCTGTGCAGCTCCGGCAGGCTCGCTCATTTCCGTGATAATTTGTGCTGGTGTCTTTATCTGGCTGGAGCACCACGAGGATAAGTATCAAAATACATAGTAAATGCGTTGATTTTGATATCTGTAATGTATCGTTTATTAGTCTCAAATTCTGTCTCGTTTTTTGCATCTTTTCTATTGATTTTGCAGTTGAATCAAGATAAAATCGGTTGTAAAAGTGAGGCAAAACGGAACAAAATAAGGAGGCGGAATATGAATCAGGCAGATATTGAAAAATATGCATTTTTGTATTTTTGTGGAGAGAAGGACAGAGATATTTTACTTGAAAATAGAAAAATGACATTTGAGGATTTGGAGCGGTTTAGTTATCTGACAGATCTTTTCGGGTTTCAGAAATACCATGCACAGATCTGGAACAAATTTTCCGGGCAGTTTGAAGAAAAGTTCGAGGCGCTGGAACATTTATATGAAGAAGGTGCAGATATTGTTCGAGACAATTATGTTTCACAAGATCAGGAAGTTTTAGACGATACTGACCAACAGACACGATGGAAAAATGATTTCTTAAGAAATGCACCTTGCCATAACTTAAAGTTATAACAAACTGTGCTTTTTATGTATTTTTCAAATCTTCTTTTCTCTTGTATAGTGTAATGCATGAAGAGGATAACAAAAAATGGGAAAAGGAGATATTGATATGGTTCAGATAAAGTATGATATTGTAGGTTCTTTCCTACGCCCGGAGGCAATTAAAAAGGCGAGAGCAGAGTTTAAGAGTGGTGCAATCACAAGAGAAGATTTGAAAAAGGTCGAGGATGAGGAAATTACAAAGCTGGTAAAAAAAGAAGTGGAGCATGGGCTTCTATTTGTGACAGACGGAGAGTTCCGCCGTCGCTGGTGGCATCTGGATTGGCTAAAAGAATTTGATGGATTTGATACAATTCATTTTACAAAGGAAATCAACGGTACAAGCAATGAGATTGAACTTGGAACAGTTACAGGAAAGATTTCCTATGATAAGAATAAGGTTCACCCAGAGGTAGAAGCGTGGGATTATCTTCACGAGCTGGCATCCCAGTATGAAGGTGTGACTGCGAAGAAATGTATCTCCGGTCCGAATATGATTTTGGTCGATCATTTCCTTCAGCTTGGCAACAAAGAAACTCCGTATTATGGAAGAGATTTAAAAGCTTTAATTGATGATATTGCAAAGGCTTATCAGGATGCAATTTTGGATTTTTATGATCATGGATGCCGTTATCTGCAGATTGACGATACTTCATGGACCTACCTGATCGATGAGAAGTTTTTGCAGAAAGTAGAAGCACTTGGTTATACGCAGAAAGAGGTATTGAACTGGTTCTGGAATGTGTCCACAAAAGCGCTGGAAAAGAAGCCGGTTGATATGGTTGTTGCAACACATTTCTGCAAAGGAAATTTCAAAGGGAATCCGTTATTTTCAGGATTTTATGATGCAGTGGCACCAGTCATTGCAGACATTCCGTATGATGCATTCTTTGTAGAGTACGACGATGCGCGCTCTGGTTCTTTTGAACCTTGGAAAGTGTTAAAAGATAAGGACGCTCTCTTTGTGGCAGGTCTGATCTCCACAAAGAATCCGGTTCTGGAAGATCACGATGAAATTAAGAAACGTTATGAGGAAGCAAAAGCGGTAGCAGGAGAGCAGATCGCACTTTCCCCGCAGTGTGGATTTGCTTCAGTGGAAGAAGGAAACTGTATTGATGAAGAGACACAGTGGAAGAAGATTGACCTTCTTGTATCCTGCAAGGACTTCCTATAAGAAACCTGTTTGCCAGGCAGACTGGGATTTCACCCCGAGGCATTCTTGAATTATTAAGAGAGTTAAAAGCTGACTAAATGAGAAAATCAATTATTTAGTCGGCTTTTTAGCGTGTGTGTATATGACAAAAAGGTCTGAGAATCTTTACAGAGTGCCGAAATTCCACAGTTTCTTAAGGAAACTCATAAATTTTATTAAGATATTCTAAAGTATATTGTTATTTTTTTTTCAGCGTATAAAATAGGTATTATGAACAAATTAAGCAGAGAGAAAATGTGTAAAAAAAAGAAAAAAGAAATCTTAAGAATTTTATTGCCACCGATATTTACATTTTTGCTGAATTCTGTGGTATACTGGAGTGCACCCTTAATCAAAACAGGAATTGCAACACACAATCTGTCAAGTTCTGTCTACAGACTTGTACCATTTATGCCGCAATTCATCATAATTTATTTTGGATGTTATATATTCTGGGTTGTGAATTATCTACTCATTGCGGCGCAGAAAGAGGAACACAGGTATCAATTTTTTACTGCTGACTTTTATGCGCGGCTGATCTGTTTTATCTGTTTTGTATTTTTCCCAACTACAAATACAAGACCGGAACTTACAGGCAGTGACATCTTTACTGGTGCAGTTCGTTTCCTGTACCGGATTGACAAGCCGGTTAATTTGTTTCCGTCCATTCACTGTATGGCGAGCTGGTTTTGCTGTATAGGGCTTAGAAAATGTGAAAATGTTCCAAAGTGGTATCGAAATTTGTCGAAAACTATCGCAATGCTGGTGTTTATTTCTACCCTTGCACTCAGACAGCATGTGCTGGTTGATGTGTTTAGTGGAATTGTGGTAGCAGAAGTAACATGGCAGATCAGCAGACATACAAATGGATACAGAATCTACCAGAGAACAACTGAAAAAATGTCAGATTGGCTGCAACATATCATAAATCAGTTGGAACATGTATGGAAGATTTTTTTAGGAAAAAGGAAAACAGCTGACAGGGGGAAGGAAGAATGGCAGATAAGAAAAAAATGATATGTAATATAGTATTCCTGATCCTTGTATTTACCGGAACACTGTATGGTGTCTTTCACGGGGAGGATTTAGGAGAGATTGTTCACATTTTGAAGACAGTGAATCCACTCTGGCTGATTCCGGGAGTGATTTGTGTCGTAATATTTATCTGGGGAGAATCCATCATCATTTTTTATATGATGCGTACACTTGGAATCAAGCTGAAAAAATGGACTTGCTTTTTATTCTCCTCGGTCGGTTTTTTCTTTAGCTGTATCACTCCGTCAGCGACAGGCGGACAGCCGGCTCAGATATATTATATGAAAAAAGAGAAGATTCCGATTCCGGTGTCTACGCTTGTTCTTATGATTGTGACTATTACATATAAGCTGGTACTCGTGGTAATCGGAGTTACACTGACGATTTTTGGTCAGAGCTTTATTAAGGCACACCTTTACCAGGTTCGTTATATTTTTTATCTGGGAACGGCACTTAATGTATTCTGTGTGTCAGGAATGCTGGTACTCGTATTTCATCCGATGCTTGCAAGAACAATTCTTGTAAAAGGACTTGACCTTTTGGAAAAAATGCATTTGATGAAGAAAAAGAGTTCGAGACTTGAAAAGTTGAATGCTTCTATGGATCAGTACCGTGCGACGGCGGTGTATCTGCGGGAGCATGTATGGGTGCTTGTGGAAGTGTTTGCGATTACAGTATTCCAGAGATTTGCATTGTTCGCGGCAACCTGGTTTGTATACAAAGCATTTGGACTCTCCGGAAGTTCTGCATTTGTCATAATTGTATTGCAGGGAACCATCTCTGTGGCTGTGGATATGTTGCCTCTGCCAGGAGGAATGGGAATCAGCGAACAGTTATTTTTAAGAATATTTTTACCAATATTCGGTAGTAAGTTATTGCTTCCGGGAATGCTCTTAAGCCGTGGCCTTGGATATTACACCGAGCTGATCTTAAGTGCACTGCTTACAATTTTTGCGAATTTTACAATAGGAAGAAATGTTGAAAAGGGATAAGAAAGTTGAGGGAAATGAATGATGTTAGGTGTATATGATTATACAGTAGTGCTGACTTATGTAAGTGTATTGATTTCGATGGGAGGAATGCTGTTTTCTATGAATGGTTATCCGAGGATGGCGATTGTCTGTCTGGCACTGTCCGGATTTTGCGATATGTTTGACGGCAAGATCGCACGGACGAAAAAAAATCGTACTGAAGTGGAGAAAAAGTTTGGAATTCAGATTGATTCGTTGGCAGATATTATCTGTTTTGGTGTAGGTCCGACATTGATCGCATACCGTATGGGAATGAACCATGGTATCGGAGTTGCGATTCTGATGTTCTATGTGCTGGCAGGACTGATTCGTCTGGCATGGTATAATGTGTCTGAAGAAATCCGTCAGGAAGAGACCACGGAAAACAGGGAATGTTATCAAGGACTTCCGATTACTTCTATGGCAGTTGCACTTCCTATTTTATATGTGTTCCGTCCGATACTTGGCAAAGATTTTATCATTGCCTTGCATGCGCTTGTACTGATTATCGGACTTTTATTTATCACAAATTTCAGACTCCGCAAGCCGAAGAAGCTGGGACAGACTGTCATGGTTATCATTGTCGCACTGGCAGTGCTGCATGGACTGCATATCTGGTAGAGAATTCCTGCAAAGTCAGGTGGAATCGTGAAAGAGATTGAACATTAAGTGAGGAAAAAGACATGACTATGACATATATCACTCGTGATGGAACGAAAATAGACGGAACGACCGGACAGGATCACCTGTTAGAAGTTATTTATGGTCATGCGCTGACCAGAATGCTGCTCCGCCCATTTTTGTCTCCGGCAGTTTCTGATATTTGTGGAAAGTTTTTAAGTACAAGACTTTCCAGGAGGATAATCCCTTCCTTTGTAAAAAAGAATCACATTGATCTTGGCATTTATGAAAAGCAGGAATTTGATTCCTATAATGCATTTTTTACAAGGAAGATCAAGGCGGAGCAAAGACCAATCAATGATCAGAAAAATGTTCTGATCAGCCCAAGCGACGGAAAAGTCACTGCATATCCAATCACGCAGAAAGGGAGATTCTGGATCAAACACACACAGTACACGGCAGCGCAGCTTTTAAAAGATGAGCGTTTGGCAGAACGTTATATGGGCGGCTGGATTTATGTGATCCGTCTGACAGTGGATGATTATCACCGGTACTGCTATGTGGCAGATGGACGAAAGTCAAGGCAGAGGAAGATTCGCGGCGTACTTCATACAGTGAACCCAGTGGCAAATGATTATTATCCAATTTACAAAATGAATTCGAGAGAGTACTGTCTTCTAAAGACAAAGGAGCTTGGAACAATCCTTCTTATGGAAGTAGGAGCTTTGATGGTTGGAAAAATCAATAATCATGAAGAAGATTCTGCTCAGGTAAAACGTGGTGACGAAAAAGGAATGTTCGAATTCGGTGGTTCTACGATTGTGGTGATGACAGAGCCTGGCATGGCAGAACCGGACAAGGATATTATCCACAATACAAAAGCACAGGCAGAGACATTGGTAAAAATGGGCGAGCCTATTGGTTGTAAATATGAATAATTCCGGACGTTAAAAAAATACAATCTTATGTTGACAATATAAAAAATGAGTGTTATATTACAAGTAGAACAAAAAGAGTTCTGAAGTAATCGAGAAATTATGTTTTATGGCAGATATGATTACCCCACAGGTAAATTCCTGTGGGGTAATTTAAGATATCAGAGGGTATCAGAATACAATCTGCAGACATTCTTGAATATGAAAAACAGCAAACTAAGGGAGGAACAGATTATGTCAGCAAAAAGAGATTATTATGAAGTCCTAGGAGTTAGCCGGGATGCAGACAAGAACACAATAAAAAAGGCATATCGGAAACTGGCAAAAAAATACCACCCGGATACAAACCAGGGAAATGCACAGGCGGCAGAGCGCTTCAAGGAAGCAACAGAAGCCTACAATATATTAAGTGACCCGGAAAAGAAAAAAATGTATGACCAGTTTGGTCATGCTGCATTCGATGGAAGCGGTGCAGCAGGTGGTGCTTATGGTGGCGCTTATAGCAGAAATGAAGGCGGTACTTACCAGTATGCAGGACCGGACGGTACATTCCATGAATATCATTTTGAAGGAAATGGCGATATGGACGATTTCCTGAAGAACATTTTTGGAGGAAGCTTTGGTGGCTTTGGCGGCGCTACAAGAAGTTCTTCGAAAGGATCAAGGAGTGGCTTTAGTGGAAGTGGCTTTGGCGGCACTGGTTTTAGTGGAAGTGGCTTTGGAGGAAGCGGCTTTAGTGGAAGTGGCTTTGGCGAAAGTGGATCGTATGGAAATTACAGCCAGGACGGAGCAGATGTTACAGCAGAAATTACAGTAGGATTTGACGAAGCTGCCTTTGGTTGTGAGAAAGTCATACATTTGACGGAAAATAATGGAAAAGCAGTAGGCAAAGCATTGAAGGTAAAGATCCCGGCCGGCATTGATACGGGTAAGAGTATTCGGCTTCGCGGAAAAGGAAATCCGGGAATCAATGGCGGAAAAGCAGGAGATCTTCTTCTGAAAGTGAAAGTCGCATCAAAACCAGGATATGAACGGAAGGGCATGGATGTTTACACAACAGTCAGAGTTCCATTCACAACAGCAGTACTTGGCGGTGAGGCGAAGGTTGAGACACTTCACGGAAATGTATTGTGTAAGATTAATCCGGGAACTCAGTCCGGAACAAAGATTCGTTTGAGAGGCAAAGGAATTGTTTCTATGAAAGATAAGAATCAGCACGGAGATCAATATGTGACGGTCCAGATTGATGTGCCGGGAAATTTGAGTGAAGAAGCAAAAAGAAAATTAAGAGAATTCGAAGTAGCATGTAAGAAAGGACAACAAGGTGTAGCATAATAATAAAAGAATAGATTTATAATATAGATTTACAGGATAAACCTAAACCTACAGTTTAACGAATTACTGTGTTCGTGTATTGACGCTTTCTTAAGAAAAGCTTATAATGAACAAAGATATTGCCTGCGTAGATATTGCTTGCTTAGATATTGCTTGCTTTGAATCTACGCTTTAAGCATAGATAATATAAGGAAAGCAGGCAGATTATAAAGACATGTAATTGTATATGGATACAGATTATGTAAAATATATGCTAAGGAGAACAAAAAATGAAGAAAATTATCTTAACCGGTGACAGACCAACAGGACGTCTTCATGTGGGACATTATGTAGGATCACTGCAGGAGCGTGTGAAATTGCAGAATTCCGGTGATTATGATGAAATCTATATTATGATTGCAGATGCTCAGGCATTGACAGACAATGCGGAGCATCCAGAGAAAGTAAGACAGAATATTATGAATGTGGCACTGGATTATCTTGCTTGCGGAATCGACCCGGCAAAATCTAATATTTTTATTCAGTCTATGGTTCCGGAACTGACAGAGCTTACATTTTATTATATGAATCTGGTTACAGTGTCCAGGGTACAGAGGAACCCTACAGTAAAAGCCGAGATTCAGCAGAGAAATTTTGAGGCAAGTATTCCGGTCGGATTTTTCTGCTATCCGATCAGTCAGGCAGCAGATATCACGGCGTTTCGTGCAACAACTGTACCGGTAGGAGAGGATCAGCTGCCGATGCTGGAGCAGTGTAAAGAAATCGTACACAAATTCAACAGCGTGTATGGTGAGACACTGACAGAGCCAGATATTATTCTTCCATCTAACAAAGCATGCCTGAGACTGCCAGGAATCGACGGTAAGGCAAAGATGAGTAAATCACTTGGAAATTGTATTTACCTGTCAGATGAAGCAGAAGACATTAAGAAAAAAGTTATGTCCATGTTCACAGATCCGAATCACTTAAGAGTCGAAGATCCAGGGCAGGTAGAAGGCAACCCGGTATTCATTTATCTTGATGCATTCTGCAAGCAGGAATATGTAGACGAATTTCTTCCAGATTATGCAAACCTGGAGGAACTGAAAGAACATTACAAACGCGGTGGACTTGGAGATGTAAAAGTAAAAAAATTCCTGAACAATGTAATGCAGGCAGAACTTGCACCAATCCGCGAGAGAAGAAAATCATGGGAGAAGAGACTTCCGGATGTATACGACATTCTCAAAGAAGGAAGCAAGGTTGCAGAGGCAAAAGCTGCAGAAACACTTCGAGATGTAAAAACTTCTATGAAGATAAACTATTTTGAAGATCCAGACTTTTTGAAATAATTGGAATTGTTTTGACGATTACAAAAAGGGACAGGTTAAAGTTTAATTGGGGACGGGGTTTTTTTAAAAAAACCCCGTCCCCAATTATATATTTTCAAAATTGTATATATAATATTACTAGCGATTTTGGGTAGAAAGAGGTTTTTAAATGCATACGTTAAAGAGATTTATTCAATATTATGCGCCGTACAAAGCTGTTTTTTTCTTAGATCTTGTCTGTGCAGCGATAATCAGCTTGGTGGATCTGGCTTTTCCTCAGATTTTACGGACACTTACGAGGACGTTGTTTGTGGAAAATGCGTCTTCAATTATGCGCAATCTTGTACCGATTGGGATTGTGTTGTTCTTGATTTATGTTCTTCAGGCATGTTGTAAATATTATGTCAGCTATCAGGGGCATATGATGGGAGCGCACATGGAGCGCGATATGCGTCAACAATTATTTGATCATTATGAAAAATTGTCGTTTTCTTATTATGATCAGAACAATTCCGGACAGATGATGAGTAAACTGGTATCGGATCTGTTTGATATTGCGGAGTTTGCGCATCACGGACCGGAGAATTTATTTATCTCGCTGATTAAAATTATCGGTTCTTTTGTATTTTTATTCCTGATCAACTGGAAGCTTGCGATCCCACTTCTTGTAATGGTTGTATTTATGATTTTCTTTTCAGGCAGCCAGAACCGGAAGATGCAGACAACATTTATGGATAACAGACAGAAAATCGGGAACGTGAATTCCAGTTTGCAGGATACGCTTGCCGGAATCCGTGTCGTACAGTCTTTTGCAAATGAAGAGATTGAGCGGGAGAAGTTCATGGAGAGCAATCATGGATTTCTTTTATCTAAGAAAGCGAACTATCAGTGTATGGGAAGCTTTATGAGTGGAAATCTGTTCTTTCAGGGCATGATGTATCTGATTACGCTTGTATTTGGAGGCTGGCTCATAGCCCATGGTCAGATGGAAGTAGCTGATCTTGCTATGTATGCGCTTTATATCGGAATCTTTATCAGTCCGATTCAGATTCTTGTGGAGCTGACTGAGATGATGCAGAAAGGTCTGTCCGGATTTCGGAGATTTCTGGACGTGGTCGAGACAGAGCCTGAGATTACGAATGCACCGGATGCAGAGCTGCTTGATGACGTGAAGGGAGATGTGAATTATGAAAATGTTTTCTTTCATTATAGTGATGATGACACGCCGGTTCTGGAAAATGTATCGTTCCATATTCCGGCTGGAAAATCAATTGCGTTGGTTGGTCCTTCTGGAAGTGGCAAGACAACAATTTGTTCCCTGCTTCCAAGATTTTACGATGTAACAGGTGGAAAGATTACGGTTGACGGAAAAGATGTGAGAAAGCTGACCCTTGAGAGTCTGCGTAATCAGATTGGTCTTGTGCAGCAGGATGTTTATCTTTTCTGTGGAAGTATCCGTGAAAATATTGCATATGGTAAGCCTGACGCTACGATGGAAGAGATTGAAGATGCGGCAAAGAAAGCCAATATCCATGACTTTATTATGGAACTTCCGGATGGATATGAAACATTTGTCGGAGAAAGAGGAACCCGGCTTTCCGGTGGACAGAAGCAGAGAATTTCTATTGCCAGAGTTTTCCTTAAGAATCCGCCAATCCTGATTCTGGATGAGGCGACCAGTGCATTGGATAATGAAAGTGAACGTTGGATCCAGCAGAGTCTTGAAGAGTTGGCAAAGAATCGTACGACCATTACAATTGCACATCGTTTGTCCACGATTCGTAATGCAGATGAGATTCTGGTCGTTGCCGACAATGGAATAGCAGAACGTGGAACACACGATGAGTTGATCGCACGTGGGGGTATTTACGCACATTATTATGAAATGTCATAGTTTTTACAAAATGTAGATAAAATTGGCACATAGATTTAGATAATATGGAAATTGATGTGTCACTTAGAAAATGTTATTATAATAACAATCTTTACGATTTAAAGTATTTAGAGAATGAGGTACGTACTATGAGTTCATTAGATAAACAGATAGATTTTACAGAACACTCATGCAGAGAATTTATAGATGTCCTTGCGAGCAGTGCCCCGATTCCGGGAGGAGGCGGAGCGTCTGCTTTAGTAGGAGCAATCGGAGTAGCACTTGGCAATATGGTGGGAAGTCTTACTGTCGGTAAGAAGCGTTATGCAGATGTAGAAGAAGATATTATCCGTTGTAAAAAAGAAGCAGATGAAATTACAAAGCGGCTTCTTGAACTTGTGGCAAAAGATGCCGAGGTCTTTGAACCATTAAGCAAAGCGTACAGTCTGCCAAAGAGTACGCCGGAAGAACTTGCAAAAAAGGAAGAAGTTATGGCAGTTGTGTTAAAAGATGCATGTGAAGTACCGCTTGAAATTATGAAAACCTGTGCAAGAGGATTAGACCTGATGGAAGAGTTCGCTGAAAAAGGGAGCCGGATTGCACTTAGTGATGCAGGAGTCGGAGCAACACTTTTGAAGTCTGCACTGCAGGGCGCGTCACTGAACATTTATATTAATACAAAATCTATGAAAGATCGTGTATTAGCTCAACGGTTGAATGATGAGACAGACAGTCTCAGAAAAACTTATGAGAAGAAGGCAGATGAAATATTTGAAAATGTATGCAATGAGATCCGGTAAGTCAGGGTAATGAAAAAGGAGAATCGTAAAATGGCACAGATACTGTTAGGTAAAGAAGTAACTGCTTCATTGAATGAGGAGATTGAAGAAAAAGTAAAAACATTAAAAGAGCATCAAGTGATGCCGAAACTTGGAATTATCCGAATTGGTGAAAAACAGGATGATATTGCATACGAGCGCAATGCTATAAAGCGTTGCGAAAAATTATCTGTGGCATATGAAAAGTTTCTGCTTCCGGAAGATGTAACGGAAGAAATAGTGATTGATACGATCCAGAAACTAAACAAGGCGGAAGATATTCACGGAGTATTGATTTTCCGCCCGTTGCCATCTCATCTGGACGAAGAGAAAATTTTAAATACATTGGCTGTAGAAAAGGACGTAGATGGAATTACTAATCTTTCCATGGCAGGTATATTTGCCGGAAAAGAGATGGGCTATGCGCCGTGTACCGCAAGTGCATGTATCAGGATACTGGACCATTATGGAATTGACTGTACCGGGAAAAAAGCAGTGATCGTAGGACGAAGCCTTGTAGTCGGAAAGCCGGTATCTATGATGCTTCTGAAGAAAAATGCAACAATTACAGTCTGTCATACAAAGACTAAGAATATAAAGCAGGAAGTACAGGCTGCAGATATCGTAGTTGCGGCAGCAGGAAGTGCAGGATTTATAAAGAAAGAACATTTAAGAACAGGACAAGTTGTTATTGACGTGGGAATTAATGTGAATGAAGAAGGCAATCTGTGCGGAGACGTAGCATTTGATGAGGCAGAACCGATTGTAGATGCAATTACACCGGTTCCAGGAGGAGTTGGCGGAGTCACGACTTCAATTTTGGTGGAGCATGTGGTAAATGCAGCACTTTTGAAAATGAAAGCCAGTGAGAAATAGTATAACAAATATGTGAAAAGGTTAAAAAACATCAAGGAAAAGGTTAAAATTGCTTCTTGAAATTTCTGCTCATAAGTATATAATATCAATTTGTAAATAAATATTAGTTCACCGAAATTCGTTGATGAGAACAATGCCGTATCAATTGTTATTTTACAGAGAGCCTGTGTGTGGTGGAAGCAGGCAGTAGCAAGATAAGGATATCCTCTCTGAGAAGCGGGTTGAAAGTTATATCAGTAGACCTCGCCGGTATCCTCCGTTACAGGGAAAGCGTATGTTAGTACGTGACAGAGTGTCGTAAAATATTGTATTTTACGGAATCAGGGTGGTAACGCGGAATTTTATTCGTCCCTTTTCAGACTATGGTCTGGGAAGGGACTTTTTGCATTGTATACTATGCAAATATGCAGGGAATGAGAGTAGTTTTGGTGGACATGTAATAGCTTAAGGAGGACTTGAAAATGAAAGCATTACAAAAAGCAAGCAAATTTTTATCAGATTACACGTCGGTTGTAGTAATCGCAATTGCGATTGTTACATTTTTCGTACCATCTATGATGGGGTGGGTCAATTATGCCCTGTTTACAGATATGGTAGCCAATAAATTCACCAGTCAGTCTATTATCATTGGTGTCATCATGTTCAGCATGGGTCTGACACTGACAACAGAAGATTTTAAGATACTGGCACAGCGACCATTTGATATCTGTGTAGGTGCAATCGCACAGTATCTGATTATGCCATTTCTGGCATTTGCACTGACGAAGTTATTACATCTTCCTGACGGAATCGCACTTGGACTGATTTTAGTAGGCTGCTGTCCAGGAGGCGTATCTTCCAATATCATGTCTTATCTGTGTGGTGGAGATGTAGCATTTTCTGTAGGAATGACAACAGTATCTACACTGGTTTCCCCGGTTATGACACCGCTTATGGTATCATTTCTCGCAAGAGGAACTCAGATTACGATTAAAGGACTTCCAATGTTCGTATCTATCATTGAGACAGTAATCCTTCCTGTAGGATTTGGATTTTTACTGAATTATCTGTATGGTAAGAAGAAAATGTTCCATGAGATCCAGCAGATGATGCCAGGGGTTGCAGTTCTTGGACTTGCATGTGTTGTTGGTGGTGTTGTATCTTCACAGGGATCAAAATTCTTCCAGTCCGGCGTTGTAATCTTTGTTGCAGTACTGCTTCACAATGGACTTGGATATCTGTTCGGATACGGTGCAGGAAAACTGGTCGGAATGAACACATCCAAAAAGAGAACGATAGCGATCGAAGTCGGAATGCAGAACGCAGGACTCGCCACAAATCTTGCTACAACGACAGCACAGTTCGCGTCCACACCGGAGTCAGCAATCATCTGTGCAGTCTCCTGTACATGGCATTCTATCTCAGGAACATTACTTGCAGGACTGTTTGCAATGTATGATAAAAAGAAAGAAAAAGCTGCTGGAAAAGTAGTCACAGAACAGTAAAAATATAAAAAAAGCTGCCGGGAAACAGTCGGAAAGACTCGAAACAAGGCAGCTTTTTGTGTAGTCAGAGAGCCCTGAAAAAACGTGCTGTGCAAAGAAAGGTTGTTCTTTTTGAAAAAATAGTATATAATGTCTTAGTGTTAACCCCAAAACAAACAAGAAAGGATTACATTTATGAACATGCATAAGAAACGGATCGCAAGACGCGGGGCAGCCTTTGTCTGTGCGTTCGGTGTCGCACTGTCAGCAATGCCGGTGCATGCAGCGGAGGTCAAAAGCCTCGAAGATAAGACCAGTAATCTTCAAAGTCAACTGGAAGGGATTAATCAGGATTTGGTTACGCTCAGCAATAAGATTGCTGAGACAGAAGCGGAAATTGAAGAGTCGAACAATGAAGTATACCGCCTGGAGGCATCACTTCAGATTTCTCGTAATAACGAGGAAAAGCAGTATGAAACGATGAAGACTCGTATTAAGTACATGTATGAAAATGGTTCAGAGACAATGATCACTATGCTGTTTACTGCAGACAGTATGGGAGACTTCCTCAACAAAGCCGAGTTCATTCAGAACATTACCGATTATGATAAGGAAATGTTGGAGAACATGATGGAGATACGGCAGGGTATCGAGACACAGGAAGAGGATCTTAAGAGCCAGCAGCAGGAACTGACAGATTTACAGAGTCAGTTAAATACTGAGCAGCAGAATCTTCAGGCGAAAGCAGCAGCAACTTCCACAGATCTTGCAACTGTGAATGCGCAGCTTCAGGCAGCACGTGAGGCACAGGCAAAGCAGGAGGAAGAAGCGCAGAAAAAAGCACAGGAAGAAGCGGCAAAGCAGGCATCAGCTTCCACTGGAAATAATACTTCCGGAAGCAGTTCCAACAATAACAGCTCTTCCAAACCTTCCAATTCCGGAAGTAATAATAACTCCGGGAGCAGTTCCGGAAGCAGTTCCAGTAATGGAAAGTATAATATTCCTTCCGGTGGTCTGACCCCATCCAAAGGAAGAATCTGGTTCAACGGACACACCGAAACCTATTATTCACAGAAGGTACTTCCGGGAACAGGACTTAACATTCCGGGACGTCATATTGCGAGTGACGGAACAATCCGTGACAAAGATGGTTATATTGTACTTGCCAGTGATGACTATCCAAAAGGAACCGTGGTCGAGACATCTCTTGGAGCTGGAAAAGTCTATGATAGTGGAAGTGGAAAAGGTAATATTGATTTGTATACCGACTGGTAAGAAAAGAAAGAGTGAGAACTCATATGACAGAAAAATTGCTCAGACCGTGTAAGGTCTGAGCAATTTTTTGTCATATAGAATGTGTACTAAATTTTTGGCTGATACCGCATATTGGAAACTTTGTAGATTGTGATAAACGCCTTAGGATCCACCTGATTGATGTATTTCATCAATTTCTGGTATTCTGTTTTATCCACAATGGTGATAATTTCGTTATGCTTTTCCATTGTGTAAGCACCGATGGCTTCATAGATAGTAGCCCCGCTGTGCAGTTCATATAAAATGAAGTGGCGTAGTTCTTCTTCTTTCTGGGTGATGATGCAGACACGCCGTTTCATATCCTGATTGAAGATAAAGTGATCCAGTACGATTCCGTTAAAATAAGTACCGAGGACACTTAAAACTACAGTTTTCTTGTCGTACACAAGTGCTGCGGACAGAGCCACACACATACCGGACAGTGACATAGCTTTTCCGAGATCCATATGCAGATATTTGTTCATAATTTTGGCAACAATATCGAGTCCTCCAGAAGAGGCATTTCGATTGAACAAAATTGCAAGTCCGACGCTTACGACCAATATATAACAGAGTACATCCAGTTCCTGACTGTCGGTCATGGAGTAAAAATCCGGGAAAATCTTTTCGAAAAGCCCCAGAAACAGTGGAAGCATAATGCTTGTATAGACAGTTTTTGCTCCGAATTCCCGACCGCATGTAAAGAATCCGATAATCAGAAGCACTACATTTAAGATCATAGTGATTGCTGACAATGGAAGCGGTACAAAGTTTGACAGAATGATTCCAAGACCGGAGATACTGCTGACAGAAGCGTGACTCGGTACAAGGAAGAAGTAGACTGCAGCTGCAATAATTGCCACAGCAAGCGTCAGAATCAACGTTTCCTTTACAGCGTCTGTGTATTGATTTTTCTTATTCATATGTAACATTCCCCCATAATTCAAGTCGAACGTCCGTGAGACTTGGCGCGTGATTCTGGTCAGAGAAGCTGACATATTCCTATCAGAATCACTGCGCATCCTCGCGGAGCGTTTATCTCAGTCGGAGACCTAACTCCCACTGAGACAAATTTGCTATTACTCACCATCTGAAGAGGTGGGAGTCTTCTCGACTGAGATAATATTTGCAACATTCATTTGCAAAGTATATTTTAACTGGTTCTGTGTGGAATAACAAGGTGTCTGTTGTATAAAATTGACAGAGATTTATAAAGAGCAGTATAATTAAAAAAGTAATAGCAAATGAGGGGATGGATTGGGAGGAGATGCATGGGAAAAAGAAAAGCCGTTTATTGGATCCTTCTTGCTTTGATAATGGTTACAGTGACAGGTTGTGGCTATACGCTGGAAGAAAAGAGAGAAATGAAGCGTTATGAAAAGCAAGGACGGGAAAATGCGAAAAATTATATAAGAGAAAAATATGGAATCGATGCAAAGATTACAGAGATAAACTGTGAGAAATACAGTTCAAGTCCGGTGCCGGATTTTTTCCCTTCTCCCACCGGAAATGTATTCGTGAAAATGAAGTACAAGGGGGCAGAATTTTTAGTTGCGATATCAGGGCAGAAAAAGAATACGGACGGGCTTGACAATTATCAGTTTCAGGAGATTGCCACAGCATTTGCACAAGAAATGTATAACATCACAGGACTTCACGCAGAGAGTGCCTATGTATGTTATGGTGAGTATGGAACGGTAAAAGACGAAAAAAATGGAATGATCCACACATTTTATGATGGGGAAAATCTGGCAGAAGTCTTACAGAAGGAATCTGCAAGAGCTGTTGTATCTTATGCCAATCAGGACGTAGAACAGATTCCTGTATCGCAGATAAGCCAGAAGACAGGCGTTGATACAATATTGCTTACGGATTACGAGAGCCGGGAAGCATATCAGACGGTTCGGTGTCCATATTATAATCTAGCTGGCTGGCCGATTGAAAATGGAATAGAGAATCAACTATATCTGATGAATGGATATCGTGTTGTGGGTGCGGGTGAAGATACCTATGTAAAATGTGAGAAAAAAATTCAGGATGATATTATCCTGATTACAGAAAATCCAAAGAATCAGATTATACTTGAAAAAACCAGTCTGGATTCACAGGAGAATTGGAATGGGAATGGATTTATTGATGCGAAGCAGGTGGCCAATGCCTATACATTTGACACAAATTCTGAAAAAGTATATGTGTATTTTCCGGTGGAAAAACTGGACACGAAAGAAGTGAAAGAAGCTCAGTTAGTCAAGCAGTATCAGTACAAAGGAGAAACATGCTATGACAATATCATCAGCAAAGTGACTGATGATGGCAAGTATATTCATGGCATCGTCTATACAAGAGACGAGACGGAGATAAAAATATCCGTGTTTATAGATCAGTAGGTGAAGAAAGCAATGAAGAAATTACCGAGTGCTCTTGACACAAAATAAAAATCGATTTATACTAGGCATTGTAAATAAAAGGGGAGCTTGTGATAGCAGGCTGAGAGGAAGTCTTCAACTTCGACCCAGAACCTGATTTGGATAATGCCAACGTAGGAACGTATAAGATGATATTACGGGAGATACCTTGGTGTATCTCCTTTATTTCTATAATAAGAAATTGCATTTTCTATTATGGAACAAAGATATACCGGGAAGCTGAGGCTTTTCTTCTAAGCCAGGTACGAATCATAGAATATAGGAAATTTTGAGAGTGAACAGAGTTCATGAAGGGGTGCACCACCGCGGGTGTATTTCTTTGTGAACTCTTTTATAATAGGAAATTGCATTTCCTATTATAAAAAAAGCCTCTGGCAGGATGCGCACTCGCATTTCCGGAAAGGAGCAGCCATGATTACAGTCAATGGAGAAAACAGAACGCTGGAACATCCAGTGTCGGTAACGGAATACTTGAAAGCATGTAATTACATTCCGGTGCAGGTGGTAGTAGAATTGAACGAGGAGATCATCAAAAGAGAAAATTACGATACAACTGTACTAAAAGATGGAGATGTTGTAGAGATTCTGCATTTTATGGGCGGTGGAAGCTTCTAAGCTCCGCGAGGATGCGCAGTGATTCCGATAGGAATAAGTCAGCTTCGCTGACCAGAATCACGCGCCAAGTCTCACGGACGTTCGACTTGAAGAGTAAACAAAGAAAGGTGGATAAAATAATGACAACGACAAACACAAATGAAGACAAATTAATCCTGGGAGGACATGAATTTACTTCCCGTTTTATTATGGGATCTGGAAAATTTTCATTGGAGCTTATGAAAGCATGTATTGAAAAAGCAGGAGCACAGATCGTAACACTTGCTTTGCGCCGTGCTAATGAAGGCGGACTTGCTAATATTTTGGATTATGTGCCGAAGGACGTAACACTTCTTCCGAATACATCCGGTGCCAGAAATGCGCAGGAAGCAGTTCGTATTGCAAGACTTTCCAGAGAGCTGGGTTGTGGAGATTTTGTAAAGCTTGAAGTTATTCACGATTCGAAATACCTTCTTCCGGATAATTACGAGACAATCAAGGCAACAGAGATCCTTGCAAAAGAAGGGTTTGTTGTTATGCCATACATGTATCCGGATTTGAATGCAGCCAGAGATCTGGTAAATGCAGGGGCAGCCTGTGTGATGCCTCTTGGTTCTCCAATCGGTTCAAATAAGGGAATCTGTACAAAAGAGTTTATCCAGATTCTTATTGATGAGATTGATCTTCCAATTATCGTTGATGCAGGAATCGGTCGTCCGTCACAGGCATGTGAAGCTATGGAAATGGGTGCGTCAGCAGTGATGGCCAATACTGCTATTGCGACAGCAGGAGATGTCCAGGTTATGGCTGAAGCGTTTAAAAAGGCAATTGAGGCAGGAAGAAGTGCTTATCTCTCCGGATTAGGAAGAATACTGGATAAAGGAGCAAGTGCGTCTTCACCATTAACAGGATTTTTGCATGAGTAAATTGCACTGATAACAGAATACAAGTATAAAGATGTACAAGAAAAGATATACGAGAGGATCAATGTAACAGCGATGGTAGAAACAATGCAGACCAGTAAAAAAGATGGTCATTTTAATGAAAGTATTGTAAATGAAGAAATACTGGAAGATATGAAAAAGAATCGTATCGATCATATGAAGTATCTTCCGGATATGGAGCAGTTGGAAGAATCTGATGTGATGGACCAGGTTATTTCTGCAATGAAAGCATATGATTATGATAAATATACAGAAGCAGATGTAAGAAGAGCACTGGCGCATGATAACCGGACACCAGAGGATTTTCAGGCACTGCTTTCGCCGGCAGCACTTCCGCTTTTAGAGGAGATTGCGCAGCAAGCACAGATTGAAACAAGAAAGCATTTTGGAAACAGTGTGTATATGTTCACGCCAATTTATATTGCAAACTACTGTGAAAATTACTGTATTTACTGTGGATTCAACTGTCATAATAAGATTCGCCGTGCACAGCTTAATGAAGAAGAGATTGAAAAAGAGATGGCTGCTATTGCCAAGACCGGACTTCAGGAAATATTGATTCTTACAGGTGAGAGTAAGACAAAATCTAATGTGGAGTATATTGGAAAGGCATGCGAGATTGCACGAAAATATTTTAAAGTGGTAGGTCTTGAAGTATATCCGATGAATTCGGATGAGTATGCATACCTTCATAAATGCGGAGCAGATTATGTGACAGTCTTCCAGGAGACTTACAATTCAGATAAGTATGAAACATTACATTTAGCAGGACATAAAAGGATTTTTCCATATAGATTGAACACACAAGAACGTGCACTTAAGGGTGGCATGCGAGGTGTTGGTTTTGCGGCACTTCTTGGACTGGATGATTTTCGCAAAGATGCTTTCGCGACAGGTTATCATGCATATTTGCTTCAAAGAAAATATCCGCATGCAGAGATTGCATTTTCTTGTCCAAGATTGTGTCCGATCATCAATAATGATCGCATTAACCCGATGGATGTTCATGAGCCGCAGTTACTTCAGGTAGTCTGTGCATATCGTCTGTTTATGCCATTTGCAAGTATTACGGTGTCTACAAGAGAATGTGCCCGTGTTCGTGATAATCTGGTAAATATTGCAGCGACTAAGATATCCGCAGGAGTCAGCACAGGAATTGGAAGTCATGTGGAAGATATCGAAGATAAAGGTGACGACCAGTTTGAGATTTCAGACGGAAGAACGGTGGATGAAGTGTTCGATGCGCTGAAAAAGAATGGTTTACAGCCAGTTATGAATGATTATATATATTTGTAGATGTGAAATGTCAGACTACAAATAAATATTTTTTTAATGATTGCAGAGAACGGAGGCTTTTAGTATGAGAACGCGAGAAGAAGTTTTGCAGTATGCGCGATCTTTCCCGAATGTGTATGAAGAAAGACCATTTCGCGATCAGGGCTGGCAGCTGGTAAGAGTAAAAGGAAGTAAGAAAACATTTTTATGGATTTATGAAAGAAATGGATATGTTAATTTAAATGTTAAAGTTGATCCGCAGTGGAGAGATTTCTGGCGCAGTACTTATGCCTCTGTTATTGCAGGGTATCATCAGAATAAGGAACATTGGAATACCATCATTTTAGATGGTTCTATTCCTGAAAATGAGATCCAAAGAATGATTTCCGAGAGTTATGATCTGATTACGGATAGCCCGACAAAAAGAATCTATGAGGCAGTGAAGAAAATTCCAAAAGGACATGTTGCGACTTATGGTAAAGTCGCAGAGCTGGCAGGAGATGCAAAGATGGCAAGAGCAGTTGGAAATGCGCTTCATAAGAATCCGGATCCGGAACATATTCCTTGCTTTCGTGTGGTCAATGCGAAAGGAGAATTAGCCGGTGCATTTGCCTTTGGAGGAGAAAGTGTGCAGGCACAATTGCTGGAAGCAGACGGGGTAGAGGTAATCAATGGAAAAGTAGATTTAAAAAAATATGGGATATAACAAAAAATAAAAAGTAAAAGAACCCAAGGTGCCGTTTAAGATGTGGACTGCGCCGAGTTCTTTTATTTTTTTCGCTTTAAAGCAGAAAAGAATAGACAAGAAAAAACATGGCATGGTATTATAAAAATAACATTTGTGGCAAAACAGACGAAAGTCTGCGACGCAAAGCTACAGGGCCTTTGAAATGGCAGCCAGTTGCAGAAAATAGTAGGCACTGCTTGTTTAGCAGTGCCAGTTTTTTTAGAAAAAGTGAGGAGAAAAGTATATGGATGATTTTAAAAAACTCACAGAGCAACTTTTTAAAATGTATATTACTGCTGAATCAGTAAATGATTTAGGAATTGAAAAGTATTTTGATGAAAATATCAGTCTGATTGGAACGGGAAAACATGAGATTTACAGGAATCTGCATGAGTTTTTAGAATCATTTAAATTTGATGTAAAACGAAGAGGTAAAATCAGGATTGAAATAAGAAATCTGCACCAGGAAGAAGAGATCCTTAATGAAGACCTTGTTCTTGCACATGGAAGTGTAGATTTTGCCGGTCTGTTTAAAGATGGCTCCACTTGTTTTAAAACGGAGACAAGATTTACGATTATCTATAAGTGGAAGAATGGAAAATGGTTAGTTCAGCATCTGCATCAGTCAACACCGGATTTGGAACAGATGAACGGTGAAGAGTTCCCTGTTACATTAGGAAAGCAGGTGGAAAAAACCCGGCAGTCACTTCATGCATTAGGCACTGCTTATTATCATATCTCCAGGTTGAATTTAAAAACAAAGAAGATTGAACTTGTCAAAAGATCCAGGAAGATGGATATGGATTTTGAAGAAAATAGAGCAGATTGGAATCCTCAGTTCGATATTATTAAAGATGTGATAGCAGAACCGTTTATACAGAAGTATATAGAATTTTTTGATATACAAACCATGGCGGCACGGCTTCATAATAAAGAATCGATGTCTTCTGAATTCAAAAAGAAGAATGGATTCTGGTTTCTTTCCATAGTTGTTCCTCAGAGTTATGATAAAAATGGAAATGTTAAATCAGTGCTGATCGCAAATCGAGATGTGACAGATGAAAAAATGCGGGAATTAAGACAAGAGGAAGAATTGCGGGAAGCTAAACTAAAAGCAGAATGTGCAAATAAAGCAAAATCATCATTTCTGTTCAATATGTCTCATGACATCAGAACTCCTATGAATGCAATCATTGGCTATGCAGATCTGGCGTCCAGACATTTGAAAGAAACAGAAAAACTTGGCAGATACCTTGAAAAAATTCAAATATGCGGAAAAGAACTTTTGTCGATGCTTGGTAATGTTCTGGATCTTGCAAGAATTGAAAATAATAAGGTCGAAAT